>Ga0315330_10000734_pt1 | contig 21240 bp, 14 predicted proteins | sample M140m34915metaG_FD_203453 | JGI IMG/M metagenome (GOLD analysis project Ga0315330, IMG submission 203453) | Ammonia-oxidizing marine archaeal communities from Monterey Bay, California, United States - M1 40m 34915 | ecosystem: Environmental > Aquatic > Marine > Intertidal zone | place: USA...
CTCGATAACGCGTGGCGTCTCCGAAAGTTCAAGTACTTTTCGAAGCCCAGCGAGACCTTTTTTCGGGTCGATGTAAAACACTTCAGGCTGGGCGTGAGTATCAAGTTCGCCTCGTTCTTCGAGCCGTTCGAGCATGCCGATTTCGTCCCTCAGCACCGCCGCTCGTTCAAAATCCATAGCCTTACTGGCAGTCTGCATCTCGCCGGTCATCTCAGCCAAAAGGCGTTTCTTGCCACCTTCCATGAAAGTCATCAACCGCCTGATGTCTTTGCGGTAGTCCTCCTTGTTGATCCGCAGATTGCAGGGCGCGGTACATTGATTGATGCTTGCCAACAAACAAGGACGAAACCACTTCCAGCGTTCATCGGATTCACTTATATCAAGTGAACAGGTTCGGAAACGAAAGATTCGTTGCAGCACTTGAATCGCCCCCCGTAACGCTCCGGCGCTTGGGAACGGACCATACAGTTTGACGCCCTTGCTGGGCGGTTCTCGTGTCAATTCAACACGAGGAAATTCTTCTCGTGTCGTGATCATTAAATAAGGGAAGCTCTTGTCGTCCTTCAGCTCCTTATTGTGTTTCGGTTGAATATCTTTGATCAACCTCGACTCCATCAACAACGCATCGACTTCGCTTTCGCAGTCTAAAAAATCGATGTCAGCGATTTCCGGGACCCAATTAGACGTGCGGGAATCTTCGGCCGCTGCCTTCAAAAAGTAGCTACTCGCTCGACTGCGAAGATTCTTTGCTTTTCCCACATAAATCACAACGCCGGAAACGTCCTTCATCAGGTAAACACCTGGCGTCTGGGGAAACTTCTTGACTTTATCGGCAGCATGTGCGAACCCAAGCGTTTCATCGGATGCCCCGAGTTTGTCACCATCACCGCCAGCAGCCGCACCAGCAGCCGCACCAGAGGGCGCTGAGGTGGCAGGCGGCGATGAGGCAGCGCTTGTTTGATTCACCTCCGCAGAAACAACATCCTCTATTTGATCTGCGTCGTGACTCGTCCCATCGGTCCCGGCGGATTGATCCTGCTCACAGTCCGATCGTTCGCCCGAAGCTTGGTCGTTGTTATCGGCATCAGGGGGCATCATGCTTTCACTCGTTCACTTTTTCGATCGTAGCCATCCGCCATCCCAGCGGTCCCGCATGCGATTGCCGCGTCGGCGTCGAGAGATTGTAGCGTCTCGTCAGCCTCCCCCCGATTGCGAAAATCGTCCGGGGCCAGCCCGCTGAAAAAAGGAGTGGTTCAACGTCCACTGAACGCTGGACGCTGAACGCGGCCATGCGACAACGCTTCACTGCTCTCTGCTCTGTACAGGCGACGTGTCTCTACAGGCGACGTGCTCATCTACACGTCCCGCCTGCGTCAAAGCGTACAACGGGCCCCCGATCCTTCATTCAGATTTAGTTGCTGGGGGCGTCTCCTTCGGAACTGCCTCGCCAGCACGCTGAGAACGCTGCTCCATCCGCTTCAACTTTTCCTGCAACTGACGAATCTCCTCTCGCATTTCCGCAGCGCTCTGCTCCGGCTTCCCAGAGTCAGTTGCATTGTCCTTGGTCTTTGATTTTGGTTTCACTGGCAATCCATTCAATGAGGGCGGATCGCCTACCATTTTCTTGAGCTGCCCTGAAACCTTTTGTTCAAACGACGTTTGCTGCACCGTTTCAATTGGTTTCAAATCATCCTTGGGATTCTGAGGAACCACTTGCGCTTTCCCGTCTTTTTTCCCTGCTCCCCCAAGCAAACCACCCAGCACAGACCCGATCCCCTCCAGCACACCAGTTTCGGTTGCCATTTTCTCTTCATCTGCGTTTTGCTGTTTAGTGGACGCATTCAATTGCTGCCGTGAACCACCGGACTCAATTTCGGTCGTCAACGTCATGCCTTTGATGAAGTAGGCGTTGCCTCGAACGACACCCAACGAGGCGAGGGTCCCCTGAGGTAAATTTTCAAGCTGTCGAACCAATGCCAGATCGTCATGTGTCAGCAAACCATCGACTGACACAACACGATCCGCAGGCTTGATACCTGCAACGTCGGCCGCCGATCCGTTGACAACGCCGTCGACGAGAGCGCCGCGCAAACGCGTTTCAGATCCAAGCAGGATGCCGTACCGTTGAACGCCAGTCTTCGCTGGAAGTTGGATTGAAGGCCCGGTCATCGGGGCTGGCAAACTTTCTACTTGCCCAGCCATGGGAAGTGTCTCGGTAACCCCACGTCCTTGAACAGGCGGTCGGGGAACAGGAGCACTCGGCACAGGTGATCTGGAAACAGAACCACTCGCCGCAGGGGGTCTAGGCACAGGCGGTCCTGGCACGGGCGGCCTGGAAGTAGACGAATCGGGAAAGGGGCCCCCACTTTGTTCGCTCGCCACGATGTTGGCTTGCTGCGGTCCCAATAAAGGTATGCGAATCGTTTTCATCTGATCGCCCCGAAGAACCCGTGCAGTAACGGAATCGCCAGCACGCCGCGCGTTAAGAAACCTTGCAACGTCAGCAATCTTCGGTGTGAGTGTTTGATCCAACGAAACGATCACATCGTTTTTCTGAAGGCCAGCATCATCAGCCTTCGAGTCACTTCGAAATCCAGTAACCAGCACTCCGGGAACTCCGGGCGCTGAATCCAAAACCTCGATTCCCAGAGATGCTTTTTGGAATTGCCCAGTTGGTCTCGTTTGGGTTGGTACACCTGTTGCTTGGCCGCGAGCTGCATCTTTCCCAACGGAAGCGGGATTGCTATTTGCCTGACCACCGAAAATCTCAGGTCCATACTGCAAAAGGGCGTCGACGAGCGGTCGTCTCTGATCCGTGCGTTGCCCTCCGGCACGGGGTCCAGTCTCGGCAGGCTCTGTTGCCGCTGGATTCTCAGGCCCCGCATTGTTCTGTTCGAGCGACTGCACGCGATCTTGTATACGCTTCAAGAGACCTTGGCCGAGCACCGAAGGTGCACTCCAAGTCGCACCGATCGCGAAAATGACGGCGCCGATCATGAGTGTTGTTTTTGGTTTTCGCATGCTTCAAATCCATGGTGACTGTTCCGATGCCCCCGTCGTACCAGCTGCGGATAGCGGGCAGGTTAAAGGAATTAGAACAGTGTTCAGTGAAAACTCGATAATTATCCGCGGGAGTGGCTGACTGCCGGATGCTGCTAACCTGCAAAGCCTGCCTAACACTCGGATTCTGCCCAGCCATCGGACTAGCTTGGCGGCAGAAACGTTGACCGTGCCCATTAGCATCTCCAACGGCTATCTCGAACCGGCATCTCTCATGCCCGAAGCAAGCTCACCATCAGCAATTTGCCCTCCCCCTCAGAATAGCAGTCTGCTGCTTCAAGGAAAGGACGGCACCGAACGCCCGCCCTCCTAACAGCCCACAGAGGCCCCCATACAGTGCTGCCCAGTGCATGTTTTAAGACGCCCCTGCGAGTGATAAGAACGGCCCGTAGACCGAGACAACAAGATCGCACAATCTAGGACCAACGCGTCAGTTCTCTTAATGACTAGCTCGCAGCGACTAACGAAGTGGTATAACGGTCCCGAATGGTTTACCTGCACCATCCCGCAACATTGACCCGTTAAAACAGGTAAGACTTGGGCGTTTCAAACGATTCTCGGAAGTGACGGAATACGGAAGCAGGGGCTTGCCTGCCACCAAAGCGACCTGCACCCACAGCCTGGTGCCAGAAATATAGTCATGAACGGAACCTAGCGTGGATTGATTGGCGTAGTCCTCGCCCGAAGGTGCACCTGTTTTGAACTGTCCCGCTTCAACATCTGAACAGCTTTAGAAGAATCCAATTGGGAAGCTGGAAATCGGCATCCCTTGCCCCTGCAATCCACGGCTTTCACCCTTACCGCTCTTTCCCGTACCAAACGATGTCATTGAAAATCGAGCGTGCTCCACTCGAGCTGCTGCAAGAAGTTTTACCCCGATTGCTTTCGAGGCTATCGATTGGCCGGGCGCAAATCGCTTTGGAACATTTGCGCAGCAACCTGCAGAATCGTCCTCATGAGGAGATCCTGTTTTACCTAGCACAGGAGCAGAATGCATCTGAGCCCTTGGACTCAGGTCAGAACGAAGCATCAGAGTCGATCGCCGCGTTGATCGCTATCCAACAGCCCTGCATTGACGAGGCCTCCTCGTCAGATGTGGCCACGATTGTGCACGCCGATTTCCTAATCGACCATGCGGGTGATATCGAAAATTCGGTAGCAAACAACGCCCAACAGAACGATACAGCCGCAATCGCGTCGGCGCCAGCTGCCCACCGCCTGATGCAGTCCGACGACCAACATCAGGTGATCATGCAAATGCGTAAACACGTTGAGAGCGATTTGCTCGACCGCGGTGTTCGCTTTGTCCAATGGGCTACCGACGCAACCACTCAGTCCGGCCTGAGTGCTCATCAGCGGCAGGAAGGGCAATGGCATGAAGGCTTGGGCTTTCAAAAAATCGCAACCCTCGATTATTTGACCGGCACTTTAAATTCTACCGGCGAGGCAGATACCAACAGTTCAGCCCCCCCAAACGACTCAGAAGATCACGAAACACGTATCGCGATCGATTTACGCCCCCTGGATTGGGATGCCGAGGAAAGTCGCCTGTCTTTCAACCAACTCGTCGAGGCAACTTACAGCGGCACACTCGACTGCCCGGCACTCGCCCATTACCGCACGACCAGCGAAACGCTTCGGGGGTACCAGACGTCGGCGTCCTTCGCTCCCGACCTGTGGTTCGAAGTCTTCGATACGAATGGTTCGGACAACACTCCCATTGGATGCATGATTCTGGCAAAACATGATGAATCCCAAGAAAAAACTGAAACCAGTGATGCAAATCGTGACACTGCCGAAGCGGTGAGCAGCCGAACCGCCGAAACGGAAAGCAACCGCAATCCGGCTCCTAGCCCCGAGGGACCGGTCCTCGAAATCGTTTACATGGGCCTGATCCCAGAAACCCGCGGGAAGGGCCTGGGGAGACGACTCGTGGAACAAGCCGCGAAAGTGGCAGTCAGCTTAGGGGGGACACGATTCATTCTGGGCGTTGACCAGACGAACCGACCGGCACGAGACATTTACACTGCCCAAGGAATGACGCCACTGCTGAGTGAAACAGTCTGGGTAAAGCGGGTAGAATCTGAAAAGCCGCGGCCCGCATGAAGCAACGTGTTTTTTCCGAATCGGGCCGCCGTTCCCTAGTCTTTTCAGCAAAATGAACTCGGTAGATTGATAAATCGAACAAATGTCGCCGAGCACCAAAACTCGTCCAAAACCCCAGCGTTGGACTGTAACCCCTTGGGGTTTCTGCACTTACACTCAAGTTCATTCACAACACTCTGAAGCGGCAACGAGTTTCCAACACCTTTTCCACTGCCGACAGTCAGCTAGGATCAGACGAAACTCAAACCCGCACTCGCCAAACTCAGCCATCAAAATCCGGCTTTTCGGGACACTTTAAAACTTTCACGCAACAAGTCGAAACGAAAGTTTCGAAAGGGGGCCAAAGGATGTTTGACTTGGTTGCTAGCAACCCTAGAATTCTCCCTCCTGCGGAAGCGATAGAGAATCGTGTGCTGCGGGAGAATGATTGTGGGGAGGTCTGTGTGCCGCCCGGCGGAGCTAGGTTGGTGACGATTCATTACCAACGCTTTGGTTGCCCTGCCCCCAATCGACGGTGGTCCGATTCGCGTGGGCGAGTCGAAATTGGCCACTGCTATTGCTGCACTGCGAAACATCCATGATGGAGGATTGCGCTACCAGTATGTCTGCACCGCACGGCTGCACCGATGACACGGCTGTCATCGAATCATTCAAGGAAGCTTTGACAGGACGCGTAGGTGCAGAACGATTCCGCATGTGGTTCACACACGGGGTAACGATTGCGGTTGACGCTGGATCGAGTGATGGGGAAGCAGTTGACGCTGCAGAACAAACATCCTCTGTCGATGCTGCTGGTTTGCCATCTGAGCAACAGCGTCGCATCACACTTTCAATTCGTGGCCAATTTGCCTTGGACCGCCTTCGCCAGAACTTCATTCGCGAGATGCGGGGCGCTGCCATGCAAGCTTGCGGTGTGCGAACGGAAGTCGTCCTTCGTTTGGATGAGCCAGCAGCGACCCAGGCTCAGTTGCCGCTAACGGACGCTGAGACCACAAGCGAAGGAAGCAGTGCCGGTCGTGAGATAGTTCCCACTGATCTATCCAGTGCTGGTGCCGTAATTCATAATCACCCCAACGCACAGACAGTGCCTGGCCCCTCTTCATCGTCAGGACAAGATCAAGCTCGCGGATCGCGTCAGCGGCAGCACCGTAAAAACACTAAAGCAAGATCAAAACAAGGCCGAGCACAATCGATTTCCTCCTACATTGCCGACAATGGGGGATCGAAGAGACGAACCAGCACAAGCGATCTGCGGATCGATCAAGCCGAACAACTTGAATTCCCCGGCTTGGCCCCAGCCAACGGTGCCTTGGCCCCAGCCAACGGTGTCCCGAAATCCTCCGATTCCCCCAGCCACAATTCCGGAGCTTCTCAGCCGACGACAAAGGGCAAGGCCGGCACCCCCACCAACCCTCCACCGAACCAGGCCCAACCGCAAGTCGCGGCCAGCGAAGAACGCAAACGCCCAGCCACAGTTGCCAACTTCGTCGCGGGAACGAGCAATCAGCTCGCCTACACGGCCTTGTCTATGGTTTGTCAGGACCCAAAAACGGCTTCCCCCGTTTTCTTCTGCGGTCCAACTGGAACAGGCAAGACACACCTGATGGCAGCGATTGCAGAACAGTTGCGTCGCCGTCACCGCATGCGTCGAGTGATGCACTTATCAGCTGAGCAGTTCACGAACGATTTCATCAGCTCCGTCGGCAATAGCGGGATCACTGCGTTTCGCCGCCGCTACCGCGAGGTTGACGCACTGCTAATTGACGATGTGCAATTTTTAGGTGCAAAGAAGGCCACACTGCGAGAGATGCTTTATACCGTCGAGACGCTGGCCTCTGAGGGGCGGCCCTTGCTCTTTTCCGGATTACAAGCGCCCAGTGAGATTGCTGGTCTTTCACAAGAACTAGCGGGCCGTATGGCGAGCGGCTTGGTATGCCCGATTCAACCGCTCGATATCGACATCCGACGACAAATTCTGGAGCGTTGGATTGCCGACCGCTGTCCGCTTGAAGTTCCGGCAAGCTTGCTCGACCAAATCAACCCGATGCTGGCTGGCGATGGTCGCGTGGTAAGTGGCGTCGCCAATATGATCAACACGCTACAGCGGATGTTTGGTCGCGTGCCCACGCTGGACGAGATCAGACAATTTGGCGGAAACCTATTGCGAGCGGCCACGCCAATCGCAACTCTATCAGTCATTGAAACAGCCGTCTGCGACGCCTTCCACTTGCCCCACCACACACTTCGGGGGCGTTCCCAAACCCGCGCCGTTACCGGACCTCGCATGCTCGCCATGTATTTGGCCCGCCAACTGACGGCTTCTGCTTACTCAGAGATTGCAACTCATTTTGGTGGCAAATCCCACAGCACGGCAATTTCAGCCGAAAACAACGTCAAAATGTGGCTCCAAAACGGCAAGCCGATCGGGCGTGGACCACTGGCGATGTCAACGCGAGAGGCAGTCGCCCGCGTCGAAAATTTACTCCGAAGCGGCTGAGCCAAACACGACTCCAACGCCAAGTTTGGGTAAACTTCACGAACGCTCGATTGCCCACACCTGCAACGTAAAACGTTAAAGCATCTATCGACTCGGCAGCACTTCACAAGCAGCAGTCTAACAAACCACCGCCTGCCAACTTGCAAGTGAGTAACGTGAAACGAAGTGAGACGCAGCCAACCGAACTCAGGCCGAACCCGTTCGTGGTCCGTGCCATCGGCCAAGAAACACAATACGATGCCGCACAACACGCAAGCAGATTGCCCACCTCGCCCCCCGCTGAGAACCTGTGCTATCACTCGAGAGTCACGCCCCCGACGAAAACCGAACCAATCCGTCTCCGTTTGCTCGGCTTGGCAACCCATGTTGTGACCTGCAAAGGTATAACCAAGAGTCACTTGTCACGAACCGAATGGACTTGATCTTGATGAATCACCGCACGCGTTGAAACGCTTAACACGCTTGACACGCTCGGCAACGGCCTGAAACGGATCGCAGCGGCTTGGGCCCTGAGATGTTTGAATTTTGTTTTTTTGTCCGGTCGATACGGATATCACCTCCACGCCACCTTTTTTCCTTTCGCCCCAACGGATTGGCCCATGGCTTCCAACGACGCTCCCTTTCCAAGAAAGCAAAAGAAAGAACCTTCTGCAGCCGAGATTCTGCAGCGGCAACCCCCTTTCGACGTTGAAGCCGAGATGGGTGTTTTGGGAAGCATCCTGCTGCTGCCAGAGGTATGTGATGAAATTCCTTCCCTCAGATCGGAGGATTTTTATGACGACGCGAATCGAAAAATCTACGAGAACCTGAGAGAGATGCACGACTCGGGTGAAAAGATTGACATCACCTTGCTTGTGTCGAGGTTAAGAACCGCGGGCGACTATGAAAAAGTGGGCGGAGCTGCCTATCTGGCCCGACTATCATCTTCAGTCCCCAACGCGGCGCACGCCGTTTATTATTGCAGCATTGTCACAGAGAAAGCCGTTTATCGGCGTCTGATTCAATCCAGCACCGAGGTGTTGAGGGATGCTTATGATCAGTCCTCCAGCGCTAAAGAGCTGTGTGCGCAAGCAGAGCAAAAAGTCTTCGCCATCATGGACGGTCGCTCATCACAATCAGTCCAGAATATAGCGGATGTGTTGCACCAATCCATGGACCGCATGGAAGCACGCATGAGAGACGAGTATGTCGATGGTGCTGCCGAGACCGGACTTACCAAGTTTGACGAAATGACCGGTGGACTTCACCATGGTGAATTGATCATTCTGGCCGCTCGACCATCCATGGGTAAGACTGCTCTGGCCATGAACATCGGTGAGCATGTCTCAATCAACCAGAAACAACCGGTGCTATTTGTCTCTCTGGAAATGTCCGGAATCGAGTTAGCCGACCGAATGCTGTGCTCCTTGGCAAGGGTGAATGGACATCGCGTTCGTAACGGAACCATCTCATCCGATGATCGTGACAAACTCATTCAAACAGCCAACGAGATAAGTCAAGCGCCATTGTTTGTCGACGACTCACCCAGTCGCACAGTCAGCGAAATCGCTGCTGCTGCTCGACGAATCAAACGTCGCGAAGAATCCCTTGGCTTAATCGTGATCGACTACCTGCAACTCATTGAGCCAGACAACTCTCGCGACCCCAGGCAAGAACAAGTTGCCAAGATCGCACGTCGCCTGAAAGGTCTTGCACGTGAGTTAGAGGTCCCTTTGCTCTGCTTGTCACAACTCAACCGACAAGCGGAAGACAGCAAAGACCACCGCCCCAAACTGAGTCACCTGCGCGAATCAGGTGCCATCGAGCAGGACGCCGACGTTGTCATGTTCGTGCACCGCGAGGAATATTACCACCGCGGTGACGACAAAGCCCAGTTTGCAGGACAGGCAGAAATCATCATTTCCAAGCAGCGAAACGGCCCCATCGGTGACGTTGAACTCACCTGGGAAGCTGACTTCACCCGCTTCAGTGACCGCGCCGCTGAACGCCACAGCGAATTCGACGATTACGCCGAGTTCACTAGCCCTGGCGGATTCTAAAAAGCGTTCAAAACGCCATTCGATTCCCGGTACCGACACCGCAACACGCGCAAGCAACTCGGCTCCCTCTTTGCTTGCATAACCTGCGGCTAGGTGACAGACACTGGCATCACGAAAGAAGTAACCATTTCACCTGCCTGTGATCCTGCGAATCCATCACAGAAGCCTCACCAAACGCCCCACTTGCCCCAGTTTTTGCATAGAGTCCTTCAAGCCGGGACTGAGGGCTGTTTTCAGCTTTAGAAACAGTACCAATTGTGCCGATCATTTCGATTGTATCGATCTGCGTGATGTGGTTCAGCCGGCGCGGTTCGTCTCCAACCTTCCAAAATGTGTGACAGCGATGCACTCCAGCGATTCTGCCTACAACCTGCCACCTTTCCCCGCCTATCCGAGTACTGATCGTTTTGTCGGGCTAGGCTCCGTTCAGGATGCCTTGGAGAGAATTGAGCGGAGCATTCAGGCACGAGACGCGATTTCCGTAGTGATCGGCCCACCGGGCACCGGAAAGACATTGATCAGCGAACTACTCGCCGTTCGTCATCAGAACAGCCACCGCGTTATCACATTGGGTGAAACGCCTCTCCCCGACACAGCCTCATTTCTGCGGCGAGTGCTGCATCAGGCGGGCGCCGACATTAGAAACGTGCCTGGGGGAGATCTGCAGCTGGCACTTTTCGACCACATTTGTCTGGGTGATCTATCGGAAACACGGATTTTGCTGCTAATTGATGAAGCTCAATCACTTAGTCCCGAAGTGTTGGAAACGATTCGTACGTTGACCAATTTGACGCGTGAGGGAACCCCACGCGTCAGTGTAGTGATGTTCGGTGGGAACCATCTTGACGAACTATTGATCGCTCCATCGATGGACGGTTTTCGCCAACGGATTTCAACTCGCTGTTACCTTCATCCTCTCAATAACGAAGAGACAGGCTGGTATATCAACCAGACGATCCGCAATTGCGGCTGTGACCCTGATGCTACCATCACCGCCGATGCAATCTCCGCTGTGCATCATGCATGCAGCGGCGTGCCCCGTCTAATCAACCAATTGTTAACCCATGCCATTGAGTTCGCCGCGGAAAAAGATGAGTACCTGATTACCGACCGAATTATTGATCAGTCTTGGGCTGAGGTACAACAGCTTCCGAGTCCGATGGTGGATGAACCCGAAATCAACCTGACATCGTCAAATGTTGAATTCGGTGAACTGGACTCCTTCGATACCCCGACCGGCAGCGAAGAAACTACCGAGCACACAGCGAGCACATTTGACCAAGATTGGGTAGACACCGGGACCGCCACAACAACGACTGAGCCTGAATCAGACGCATACGACGCGTATGACTTCGAACCTGATAGCCACCCGGCAACATCAGCCGAATATGCCGAATCAACTGAATTCCAACCAAACTCGGATGTGGAATCTGACACCACGCACGAACTACACACAGAGGTCTGGGACGCCGACGAATCCAAACTGCACGACAGGTTTGAAGAGGCCAGCGAGTTTGAAATCACTGGATCATCAAGCGAAACGGGCCCCGAGGAGCACTTGGACATAGAAGAAATCGGGTCGCCCCGATTGCAGTACCCTCAGTTAGCATCACCGGCACTGCCAACAGACGAAGCCATCGTAGGCAACGAAGACATCGTAGGCGACGAGGACTTTATCAGGGACGACCTCAAATGCGACGACCTTCACAGCGAGTTGTCTGAGGCTTTTTCAAAAACGCAGACCAACGATGAACTGTTTGGCAGCTTTGACGAGGAAGAGGAAATCGACCTACAAACGGAACCCTACCGTGCTGAGTTGCCTCCCAAACGGCCCGCAGCAACTATCGAAACAATCCTGCCTCAAGAAATTGTGATCCATCGAGAAATCATAGGCATTAGCGAACTGATCCACATCACAGAAACCGACCAGATTCAGTACTGTGACGATGCACATCAAATGCCAAGCAAAATGCATCATGATGCTCGCGATAACTCACCGAACAACATCACATTTGAGGATGCACGCGAGGCTTTCGAAGAATCCTCAGTTGATTCCGCTACACTGGATTTTGTTTCGGCCCACCATGGTAATCCAATGCAATTTGACACTGCCGAAGAGCAGGAAGATTTGCACGAGCCATGTTCAGACAGAGTGGCCCAAGATGCGAAGGACGAGCACGAAGCGGAACCGAACAATGATCTTATCCGCCTTCGCAATGATGACAGCGATATGTTGATCATCGAGGACGAAGTGGACATACATCGCATCGACAAACGCGAAGGCTCCTTAGACGCGAATCACCAGTCGATCGATTACCAGAGAATGCTCAAACGCATGCGATCAAAGAACTAGGTCCCCTTGAGTTAGAGGTCCCCGTGCTCAGAGTCGCCTGAACCAAGTCGATACTTTCCAATGCCGTTACAGCAGATAGCTCGCCAAATTCTGACACTCGCAGACAGACGTGCATCCACGCCTGTTTTGGTGACACCACCTTATCTGTCGTTCCGCAAGCAGTTCTTTGTTGAATTATCACGAGAACTCGCCAGCCATACCGAGCGTGATCTCAGGATCGACTGGTACCGCAACCTACCGGGCGTGAAAACAATTGTGTCTGACCAAATTGCTGCATGGCATGTCAAATCGGTGAACCGTTTGTTGGGCCGCATGACCGCGGCCAAGGCAAAGCATCTCCAGACAGCAGATGGAATTACCACCTCGGAAAATCTGCTCGCGAATTCTGAGTCCAACGCTACCCGTCAACCAGCACAACACCGAGAAATCACCGAGCATACTCAGATCGCTACCGTGCAAATCACCGCAGCAATCGCACGCCCTGGCGGGAAAAGCCGAGATTTGGTGATAGGATTATCTGATGTTCGTCAAAAGTTACCCGAGTGGACCACCGCTATCTGGCTAGGCACGTCTGAAGAAGAGGTAAAACGCTGGCACGCCGCCTGAGCCTATGGAGCGGCGGGCGTTAGGGCAGAGTAACGCAAATTTGCCGTGCTGCGTTTTTCTGGGGTGTTTCGCCTGCTATGTTGGGGTCCGCAACTTGCGCTACCTTCACACAACAGAGAGAAACAGCAAACGTGAATAACAAGCAACTCCTTCCGACCATCGCTCCTGGGAAATCGCGCATTGGTTGGATTGGCACCGGCGTGATGGGTAGCAGCATGTGTGGTCACTTGATGGCTGGCGGCTACACAGCGACGGTATACAACCGAAGTCCGGAAAAAGCGGCATCGCTAGTGGAACATGGCGCCGTGCTCGTGAATTCTCCCAAGGCAGTTGCTGAACAATCGGACGTGGTGTTCACCATCGTCGGTTTCCCCACAGATGTTGAGCACGTAGTTCTTGGAGAGAACGGCGTGTTGAGCGGATCGTCCGAGGGGATGACGATTGTCGACATGACGACCAGCAAACCTTCCCTTGCGGAACGTATCGAGAAAGAGGCAAGCAAGCAGGGCGTCGCGAGCATTGATGCCCCTGTAAGTGGCGGAGATACGGGTGCACGGAATGGCACACTGTCAATCATGGTAGGAGGTGCTGCCGAGGATGTAGACCGCGTGACGCCACTATTTGAGTTGATGGGAAGCACCATTGTGCGTCAGGGTGGACCGGGCCGCGGTCAACATACCAAGATGGTGAACCAGACCTTGATCGCCTCTGGAATGGTTGCCGTCTGCGAAGCGCTGCTTTATGCAACCAAAGCTGGGCTGGACCTCACGACTGTGCTGCAGAGCGTCTCATCGGGTGCCGCCGGAAGCTGGTCGCTAACCAATATGGCACCACGAATGATCGAGGGTGATTTCGACCCCGGATTTTTCGTTGAGCACTTTATCAAAGACATGCGAATTGCGCTTGACGAAGCCGCAGCAATGAATCTGGCATTACCAGGACTGGCACTTGCTCAGCAGCTTTACCAAGCCGTTGTGGCACAAGGCCATGCAAAAGATGGGACGCAAGCTTTGATTTTGGCAATGGCGGAATTAAATCAGGTGAACTGGCAAGGCACTGAACCATGAATCGCTACACAATGCTCTTCGCGCCGCAGGCATGGAAACCCAGCGTCAGCCCCGCACTCGTCAAATTCTTGCGTCCTTTCCGGGACAGGCAGCGCAAGCGTTCAATCCAAATCGCTGATATCGAAGTGGCCGGGGCGAGCATCGTTCAGGATCGGCTCAATAACGGAGAGGGCGTGATGATCATGCCCAACCACTCCAGCCACGCAGATCCTTATGTGATCTATTCTGCCGCTGATCAAGTCGGTACCGCCTTGCATGTGATGGCCACCTGGCACGTGTTCGACGACAAATCATGGCTCGCTCGCTGGATTCTCACCAAACATGGCTGCTTCAGCGTTGACCGAGAAGCCAACGACATTGGTGCATTTCGGCTAGCAACCAGCATCCTGCAAGAGAAACCGGAACCACTTGTCATTTTTCCGGAAGGTGAAATCTATCACTGCAATGGACGGGTCACCCCGTTCCGCGAAGGTGCCGCGGCTATCGCCGTTGCTGCTGCGAGAAAGAGCAAACGCCCAATCACTTGCATTCCTTGTGCCATTCGGTACGACTATGTTGAGGACCCAACGCCGTCACTGTTGGAAACCATGAGTGAGCTGGAGGCCTCGATTTTCTGGCGGCCCAAGACAACCGACCCTCTTGAAAAACGCATTTACGAGTTTGCTGAAGTGCTGCTCATGGTCAAAGAACTGGAGTATCTGAAAACAACTCAGTCTGGACGACTGCCAGACCGAATCGCCTCTCTTCGCGAGCACATACTCACCAATGTCGAGCAGCGAAACGAGATCGAATCTTCATCCAAAAGTATTCCTGAGCGAGTCAAAGCAGCTCGCAAGAAGATCATGGAAAAAGAACTTAACAGTGATTCGGACACAGAACAGGCAAACCAATTGAACCATGATATGGAAGACCTATTCCTCGTGGTCCAATCATTCAGTTATCCGGGTGACTATGTAGACGATCATCCCTCAATCGACAGAATGGCTGAAACCATCGACAAATTTGAAGAAGACGTTTTAAAGAAAACAACAGCCGACATCAAAGCCGAACGGCGAGTGAAGGTTTCCTTTGGAGAGCCTGTCGAAGTGAGCAGCGATCGCAAGGTAAAATCGCAAACAAGCACCATCACCACAGCAATCGAGCAGCGGGTACAAGAGATGTTGGACCAACGCTGACGTCGAATGGACGTTGCCAAATCCAACCGGGATACCGAGTCGGCACCCGGAAGCCACACGCTAGCCCCAGTCAACGGTGTCCAGTCAACGGTGTCCAGTCAACGGTGTCCAGTCAACGGTGTCCAATCAACCGTGTCCGGCTGCCTCTACCCCGCTTACGGCGAGCCGCCCTGCTGCTGAGGGCGATTCCCACATTCACTCGCTGAGCAAGCGATTTACCACCGGCTTCAAGACCGCCGGATCTTCGCAAATCTCGAACGTTTTGCGGCGACTGGTTGCCCCTGCGACGAGCTGGACCTGCGACTTCCGCACTCTGAGTGCCTTTGCCAACGCGAGAGCAATTGCATGATTAGCGCGTCCTTTCTCCGGAACCGCGTGCACGCGGACCTTCAAAGCCCCTTCGTGCACTCCTCCCACTTTGGTACGAGTCGCGTTAGGAGTAGCGAAGACATCGACCCGCATCTTATTTTCGCTCGATCACGCCATCAAACAAACTGGATCCAATCCGAACCATCGTCGAGCCGGCGCGAATGGCGTCTTGATAATCGCCGCTCATGCCCATCGACAGCTCGGGCAACGGATTCCCGGTCACAAGTTGCAACCGATCCCGCAGTTCTCTCGTTTTCTCGAACTGCTTGCGGGCAGCTGTCCGGTCTGTGCCCCAGCCGGCCATCGCCATCAAACCGCAGATTTCAATGCCCGATCTTTTACGGGGTTCAAGCACGGATTCAAGGGTATCCGGCAAAAATCCGGTTTTGGCCTCGTCACCACTGATATTGACTTCGAGCAATACGTTGATGCAGATATTCTGCAGGACGGCTTCCTTGGCGATTGCGGACAGCACGCGTTCACTATCTACAGAGTGAATCATCGGCTTGCAACGCAACGAACGTCGAACCTTATTGCGTTGCAGATGCCCGATCATATGCCACGACAATGGCGTAACATCCTGCATCGCTTGCGACTTCTGCCACATCAACTGAGGACGGCTTTCACCCAGTTCACGACAACCAGCCGAGGTTAAAGCTCGCGTCAGTGTTTCGTCCACATATTTTGACACGCCAATGATGCGCACGGAATCTGGCCCGCGTCCGCAATCGAGCAAGGTTTCACGCACCTGCTGCTGCACAAACTGCCAATTCTCATCGATTCTTTGCTGCGTCTGCTGTTCAGTCATCATCCGTGGAACACTTATCGTCTACGGTTACCAATTCTTCGTGTGACCCGTCACTGGCGTAAAAACGTGACCCGTAAAACTCGGCCACCAGATGCTTACCCAACGCTGTTCGGCAGCATCGCTCACCAAGTGCCCGATACACCATCCATTGTTCAGATCCAGCCTGCACGCGATAGGCGGTGGCTTCATGACGAGGAACCAGTTTCAACTGGTCCCCTACTGTTAACTGCCGCCAAGTCCTTGGGCGTGTGAACCGCCGTTTCTGCAAATCGCACCAAAGCGGCGCATAGAGTGCTTTGCGGCCTCGAACAAAGAGTTGCAAGTGCCCGTCGCTGGTCTCACCCAACGTTGAGTCTGTGGGCCCGTTTGACCATTCGCCAGCCGCCAATGGAACCACTAGTGCTCGACGCTTTCCATCAGTAAGAAATCCCTCGCGCGTCTCTCTTTCGGGCGACCAACTGATGGACTGACCTAACGGCAAATTACACCAGTAATCGATCGTCGATGTTGACACATCCGTCGGTTCATCAGGAATCACAGTATCGGCAAGCAGCACACATCGATCGTCCCGGACGAGCATTATCTGTCTTTGCAGAACGAGCCCACCACTCCACGGCTGCTCAATTTCCAAATAATGCACATCATCGTCACTGTGTTCACAGACTTCGGTCCACTCTCCACAAGGTTGGCGTTCAACGCCGTCCAATTCCAGACGAACCTGCACCCTACCGGAAAACAATCGCCTACGACCAGCAAACAATTCCAGTTCCGGAAACTCCCCTGAGTAATCGAGATGGAACCTTCCCTGTCGTACATCCCAATCCGCAAACCCGACAGCCAATTTTGCATCCTGGTCATGGTGCCATGTGTCGGGCAGCCCCACTTCCCATACAAGTCGTCCACCCACTGGGGTTTCACCGCGGGCCGCTGCGAAGGCCGCACTCAACATTTCGGGGTATTCGTTCTGTAACGTAGCGATCAAGCCAAACTCTTGGTCATCGGCGGACATCGCTCCCACCGAAGCGGTACTCAACGCGGTCCCCAACGGATGCGTCAAAGCTGCTGCCCACTTGGCCAAGACAGCCTGAATGCCTCGATCAGACTTTCGAAATTTTCGTTTCGCCACTTTTTCGAGTAAGTTCCGACATCGCAGCAACGATGCCAAGACAAGACGAACACTTGCCGCGTTCCCCAATGCTCCTGCCACAGCCTCTTGCTCCCGATCACACCACATCCTGACTGAGTCACCTGCCCCTCCTGCTAAACGCTTGCAGGCAGCCACACACGGAACACGCCACGCGAGTGTGAGCCCCAGTTCGCCGGCGAGCATTAGGTGATCGACACTGTAGGCAGTGCTGCGTTGCAGAACAGACTCATGCAGATGCTGCAGGGTCGTCGTAAGCATCCACCACCGGTGAGCTTCAATGCGGCTCGCGAGTGCGGGCAACGCAGCTGCCCAGAGAATCGCAAAGTGGCAGTCCAGGGGAGTGAACACCTGCCGACTATCGATGGATTCAATGAACGATGCTGCCTCACGATCAAAATCGATGCCTTCAGCTACCTTGCCTTCTGCAACATCCGATTTATCTTTCGCGCGTGACAGAGCAGACAAAGCGACGATCAGGCGATCGCACTCGCCGCCTTGGGCTGCCGCCACACCCCACAAATAAATCGCTCGCTGACCTGCTTCTTCACCAAACATCCTTTGTGCATGCTTAGGGTGAGCCAACCGCGACAAACGTTTGGACAGTTGGCTCCAACTTTCACTGCTCCGGGCATCCGTACGCTCATTGTCACCTAGATCCGCAGGCTCAACGTTTTCTGACTCAGTAAGAAAAGACTCTCTCGACATCAAATTCAACCAATATTTTCCGTGACGGTACTTTCATCAGCACCGCCGGTAATTTCCGCAATTGAAAAACGCTAGAGCGCACATGAGCGGCAAGACGACGGTTAGGACAGCGTAACGAACAGATTATGAATTGCCGTCTTCCGCCGCCCGGTGCTATCGCCACGCTACATGGTTCGCAGCTACCGATTCCCCTCAAGTGCAGTACCTATACAGCCCATCTGTGTAATACACCTGTGCAGAACCTGTGCAATGCAACAATCGCCGTTGGCACGATAACTGCAAGGATAGTCGCTCACGAGCCGGACGATACCTTACTCGTTAAAACTTGCTACGCTAACCTGTAAACAGGGTGTTCGGGTGACATGAAATCTGTTCATGAGCCCGAGGATTGCCGAAAAAACACACCGCACAGGGCGGTATACTGCCCCAAACAGACACCAACTCAGTTAGTCCGCCTCGCGTTTCCAGTCGCAAAACTGGTCCAATGAGGCGACAAGTGCCGCACGAGAGACAGACATGATGAATAAGTGCAAGCCGGTTGTCGCTGCTTTTTTTCTGACCCAAGCTTTCTTTTTCCAGCTGTCCCTGACGCAGCTGACAGCTCAGGAACAGGCAAACGGTAGCCAAGCGGCAGAGGAAACAAGCCCGTCGGGAACCGCGCAAGACGTCACTTCCCAGCCCCAGCTTCCCAGCCCGGGGGCACCAGCGGACAGCCCGGAGGTACCGTCGGACAGCACAAGCGCCGAGCCTCCAGAATCGGGTGCCCAAGACACTGCGACTCAGGCCGAAATCGATGCGGCCCAAAACGTTTACGTCTCACCAGCAACAATCACCCGCAACGCCCTCAGTCCACCACCCGGTGGCTCGGCAATCAGCAAAGACCATCTATGGATCGATGCCAAGAACAAGCGAGTCATTTTGGATGGCTATGTGGCAATGACCGATGGTCCTCTCGAGATGTTTGCTTGCCCCGAGGGGACCAAGGAGCACGAATCCATCATCGGCACGCTCGCCAGATCCAAAGAGGTTCATGCCGCCTTGCTTGCCGTCGGCGCGATGCGCGGTACGCCAGTCGAGTTCTTGCCCAAATTTGTACCCGCAACAGGTCAGCGGATTCGGTTGTGGGTTTGCTACCGCGATGAAGACGGGAAATTCAAGGCAGTTGACGGTCGGCGGTGGGTAAAAAAGGCTAACACCGGAAAACAGATGGAACCAGATTGGGTTTTCTCCGGAAGCGGATTCTGGAAGGATCCTGAGAGCGGTAAGGAATACTACCGGGCTGACTCAGGTGACATGATCTGTGTCTCCAACTTCAACTCCGCCATGATGGACATCCCTGTGGCCAGCAGCGCAGAGGCCGGTGACTTACTTTACTTGCCGTTTACAGAGCGGATTCCCCCCCAGGGCACACCGCTTCGCCTTGTTTTGATCCCTATCCCTCTGCCGACAGACAAACCTGTCAAACCGGGCAGTCAACCAGACACCAAAACGCCACCCACAAAATCTATTATGCCGCTGAAAGCAAACCCCAAGCCTAAACCGAGTGGCAAGACCCATTCAGATACCAGCCCAGAAACGGGCAACTAAAACAGTTCTGCTTCGGCATTGTGATCCGCCGCCAACCGTCACAGCACTCCGTTGACAGCACGGTCGTTTAAACAAGGTCCGCTAAGAAAGGTCTGCTAAGCACAGTTTGGTTTGATCGAGGTCCAAACCAGCATCCACCCACTAGGCTGCGGCTCAGATCAAGCCAACCGCTTTCCGCCAGACCCAGAAGATCCCCAATAGGACCAGGAGCCCAAGAAACATCAGCGGATGGCTCCACAATTGCAACCGCCTCAGTGAAGGTTCTGGCTGCGGCAGCGCGGCGAGCAACTCGATAATTTCTGAGACGCTATTCTGTTCGACCGACTTGCCTCGGGACACCAAGGCGAGTTCTTCCAGCACATCGGGCCTTGCGGGCTTGCCGACCTGTTCAATTGCCTGACCTCGCACATAAACCGTTGTATCAAGCTTCACGCCTGTTTGCTGACAGATCACTGCAACGGCGTGTTTCCCAGGTTCCTGCGGCGTGAACCGCCCCTGAAACACGCCCCACTGATCATCCTCTGCCATCAGTCTGACGGTGTCGACAGTGCCACTCGGCGATGTAACCGTTACCAGAACATCTCCTTGCTGCAGTGGTTCACCTCCCTTGTCCATCACGTGCGCGCTAAAGGTCAATGTCTTGCGAACTTGAGGCTGATCTGGCTTGTAGAAAAGCCGCATGCCTTTCCCTTTGACCATATTTCGTTGGTAAGCCATCCAACGCACCACTTGGCCCCAGAAGCGATAGTGATATTTATCCTCTACACCTTTCCGCCATCGCCACGCGCCATCTGTGCCCATGAATAGGACTTTGCCTTCGCCGAACGTCCTGGTCACAAGCAGCGGCAATCGCCCGTACTGATTACTCATCTCGTTGTGCACCGCTAACACTTCCGCACCCGCCTTGGCCCTCACAACTGGTGCATACCATTGAAACCCTGGCAGGTCTTCCCAGACCTGCACATTTTCATCACCGCTGTCAGCCAATTTCGTCAATAGGCTGCCCCGGCCTCTTTCAGTCAATTCAAAATGTCCGGCAGTTCGTGACCCCCAGCCCCCAGGCTGCGACTCATCCATCACCACGGGATTCAATTCATCCAGTGCCGTTCCCTGCAAACTGAATTGCCGCCCTTGCAACCCTGGCATGAACACTAAGCCGCTGGCTTGTTGCTCAATTAGACCTTTCAACAGTTCGCACTGTTCTTCCGTCAACTGATCGTCATCCAGGCCTACATCACCAAGAAACACGACATCGTAGGTGGCCAAATCTTCAATCGCTTCGGGAAACAATTGAATGTAGTCCTGAGACCCCCCACCAACCTTCTGCAAGCCTGGATGAAACAGCAAACACGAGACTTCAACTCCAGGATCCCTCGACAACGCATTTCGCAGGTATCGATATTCCCATCTTGGATAGGACTCGACGACTAAAACTTTCAGTTGTTCTTCGCGGATAACAATCGGTGCAGCCTGTTCATTGTTATCGGAAATGGTTTCATCAGGCTGCTTTGGAAGCGACACTGAGATCGTAAAGTCCCCCGTGTCCGTTGTCTTCCAATTGAACGCATCATAGGTGCGTCCCATCGCAGTGACACGCACTTCCTTGGTCAATTGATCTCCATTGGAGACATCCATCGTGACGGTTGCGACAAAATCCCGGGGCAGAGAACTGTCGATGGTGAATGGGATGCGCACTGGTTTCCCTGCGGCGCCAAACGTAG
>Ga0315330_10000736_pt1 | contig 21229 bp, 20 predicted proteins | sample M140m34915metaG_FD_203453 | JGI IMG/M metagenome (GOLD analysis project Ga0315330, IMG submission 203453) | Ammonia-oxidizing marine archaeal communities from Monterey Bay, California, United States - M1 40m 34915 | ecosystem: Environmental > Aquatic > Marine > Intertidal zone | place: USA...
AGCGTATAAAGCATCCAAAGGGATGCTCGATGAATTTGGAGAAAAACGTGTTATTGATACGCCCATATCGGAGCTTGGATTTTCCGGGATTGGTGTAGGATCTACGATGACTGGAAACCGTCCCATTATCGAATTTATGACCTTTAACTTTGCTTTGGTTGGAATTGATCAAATCATCAATAATGCAGCTAAAATAAGACAGATGTCTGGAGGGCAGTTTCCTTGTCCAATAGTATTTAGGGGACCAACAGGTTCTGCCGGTCAATTGGCAGCGACGCACTCACAAGCTTTTGAAAGCTGGTATGCAAATTGTCCAGGTCTAAAGGTAATTGTACCCTCAAATCCTTATGATGCAAAAGGCCTATTAAAGTCTGCTATACGTGATGACGACCCTGTCATATTTATGGAATCAGAACAAATGTACGGTGACAAGGGGGAGGTACCCGAGGGAGAATATACCTTACCCATAGGAGTTGCAGACATAAAGCGCAGCGGGAAAGACATTACTTTGGTAAGCTTTGGAAAAATTTTAAAAGAAGCATTGACTGCTGCTGAGGCTCTCGCCAAGGAAGGAATAGAAGTGGAGGTCATTGATTTAAGAACCATTCGTCCTTTGGATTATCAAACTATTTTTGAATCAGTAAAGAAAACCAACCGTTTAGTCATCTTAGAAGAATCCTGGCCTTTTGGAAATATTTCTACCGAGATTACCTATCAAGTACAAAATGAGATCTTTGATTATTTGGATGCACCTGTAGAGAAAATAAATACTGCGGATACTCCTGCCCCCTATTCTCCAGTTTTACTAAAAGAATGGTTACCCAATCACGAAGATGTCGTTAAGGCAATTAAAAAAGTCCTATACCGAAATTAATTTTAATCAACGCGCTAGAAAAAGTAATCAGTCATAAGGTTTTTGCCTTACTAGAATTCATTTTTTATTCTAGATTGTTTTACTATTTTTACGCACACTTTCAAACAACACATAAACATGGAACTTATTATACAATTTTTACCCGCATTCGGAGCCTTAGCTTTGCTCTTTGTTTTTATCAAAAACAATTGGGTTTCCAAACAAGAGGTAGGAAATGAAAAAATGGCTCGCATCGCAAAAAACATAGCAGATGGAGCAATGTCTTTCTTAAAAGCAGAATACAAAATTTTATCCATATTTGTTATTGCCGTAGCAATACTCTTGTTCTTCAAGGGGCAAGCAGAAACAGGGTCCAACGGAATGGTTGCCGTATCCTTTATCGTAGGTGCGATTTGTTCCGCCTTGGCAGGTTTTATTGGGATGCGTGTCGCAACTAAAGCCAATGTAAGAACAACCAATGCTGCGAGAACCTCTTTAGGAAAAGCTTTAGAAGTAGCTTTCGCTGGGGGAGCCGTAATGGGACTTGGTGTTGTAGGTCTGGGAGTTTTAGGACTTAGTGGTCTATTTGCACTATACAGCGAGCAAGGATGGGAAATTTCTGAAGTTTTAAATGTGCTATCTGGGTTCTCTTTAGGAGCCTCTTCCATAGCACTATTTGCTCGTGTGGGCGGAGGGATTTATACTAAAGCTGCTGACGTAGGAGCAGACCTTGTAGGGAAAGTAGAAGCGGGAATCCCTGAAGACCACCCTTTAAACCCCGCAACGATTGCAGATAACGTAGGGGATAACGTAGGAGATGTTGCCGGAATGGGAGCAGACCTTTTTGAATCCTATGTAGGGTCCATTATTGGTACTATGGTCTTGGGTGCTTTAATCATCACTCCAGATTTTAATGGTCTTGGTGCGGTATATTTACCTTTAGCTTTAGCAGCTGTAGGGATTGTAATGTCCATCATAGGAACATTTTTTGTTCGCGTTAAAGAAGGAGGTTCCCCTCACGCTGCACTAAATCTAGGAGAATTTGGTTCTGCGGGCTTAATGCTAGTAGCTTCTTATTTTTTAATCAATGCTTTTCTACCTCAAGCTGTTGAGGGATTACCCTTCGGAGCAATGGGAGTTTTTTATGCTACCATTGCTGGACTTGTAGCAGGGTTAGCTGTAGGAAAGGTAACAGAATATTATACGGGTACAGGAACCAAGCCCGTTAATTCAATCGTAGAACAATCCGAAACAGGGGCAGCTACGAATATCATTGCTGGTTTAGGAGTAGGGATGATGTCCACTGCCGTGCCTATTATCTTAATTGCAGCAGCGATTTTGATTTCTCATTACTTTGCTGGTTTATATGGTATTGCAATAGCAGCCGTTGGGATGCTAGCCAACACGGGAATCCAGCTCGCAGTTGATGCGTACGGACCCATTTCAGATAACGCAGGAGGAATTGCCGAAATGGCAGAGCTTGATCCTGAAGTACGTGAGCGCACGGATAAACTAGATGCGGTTGGAAACACTACTGCAGCGATTGGAAAAGGTTTTGCAATTGCTTCGGCGGCATTAACCGCTTTGGCTTTGTTTGCTGCCTTTATGAAGACAGCCGGTGTAGTAGCGATTGATGTTTCTCAACCTAAAATTATGGCAGGACTCTTAGTAGGAGGGATGCTTCCTTTTGTTTTTTCTGCTTTGTCAATGAATGCAGTAGGAAGAGCAGCCATGGCCATGATCGAAGAAGTAAGACGTCAGTTTAGAGACATTCCTGCCTTACGAGCAGCGCTAGATGTGATGATTAAATACGATTCTGATATGTCTAAAGCTTCGGCGGCAGACCGTAAAATTTTTGATGCTGCTGATGGGGTAGCAGAATACGACAAATGTGTGGAGATCTCCACCACAGCTTCTATTAAAGAAATGGTACTTCCCGGTGTATTAGCCATAGTAGTTCCCGTAGGAGTTGGTTTTATTGGTGGGGCAGAAATGCTCGGAGGTTTACTTGCAGGAGTAACAACTTGTGGAGTCTTGATGGCCATCTTCCAGTCCAATGCTGGTGGTGCTTGGGACAATGCAAAGAAAATGATCGAAGAACAAGGTAAAAAAGGGACAGATGCTCACAAGGCCGCTGTTGTTGGAGATACCGTTGGAGATCCTTTTAAAGATACTTCGGGACCTTCATTAAACATCTTACTTAAGTTAATGTCTGTAGTAGCCTTGGTGATCGCACCGAGTATCGCTATGGATGGTGCTGCGGTTACCGCTTATGTAAATGCTAAAGCAGAAACAAATCTTGTTGAAGTAGTTGTTACCGAACAAGGAGAAGCCTCTGAAGAGACTTATACGGTAAACGTTACTTCTGAGAGCAACAAAGAAATGGTTGTCGAAGTTGTCGTAAAAGATGACGAAACTTCAATAGAAGCGGAAGCTAAAGAGTAAGCTGACAAACTCATATAAAAAAGAGGCTGTTTTACAGCCTCTTTTTTTTTTTGGAATGAAATGTGAATCCTTTAAATTTTATAATACGTTATCAATCTCAGAGATAATACTGTTTAGGTCCTCTTTCTTTTCTACAAAGTCTAGATTATCCACATCAATGATGACCATTTTCCCCTTGTCATAAGTAGAGGTCCAGGCTTCATAGCGTTCGTTAAGACGACTCAGATAATCGATGCTGATCGAGTTTTCGTATTCCCGCCCGCGTTTGTGGATTTTATTGACCAAGTTTGGAATACTGCTACGGAGATAGATTAAAAGATCGGGTCCTTGGATGAGGGATTCCATCAAATCAAAAAGCTCTTGGTAGTTTTTAAAATCCCTTTGATTCATAAGTCCCATCGCTTTGAGGTTGGGTGCAAAAATGTGGGCATCTTCGTAAATGGTGCGGTCTTGAATGATGGTCTTTTTATCGTTTTTAATTTTGAGCAATTGCTGGAAACGACTTTTAAGGAAGTAAATCTGTAAATTAAAAGACCAGCGCTCCATATGATTGTAAAAATCATCGAGATAAGGATTGTCAATAACATCTTCAAAATGCGCCTCCCAGCCGTAATGTTTTGCTAGAAGTTCGGTTAGACTGGTTTTACCTGCTCCTATATTCCCTGCAATTGCAATATGCATGATTCTATTCGAAAGTTTGTTTATGGAACTGCAAAGTAACTTCTTTTTTTAAACAATAAAAGAGTAGTGGGCATTAAAAGGAAATTTTTAAAACAATCAACGGTTGTTTTAAATTACTATTTAAAAATTTGAAAATAGAAAAAAAGCTGTACTTTTGTATCACAAACGAGGAAGGATTTGACTGATTGCAAACCTCGAAAAAAAAATGCTAAAGCAGTGTTGCTTTTCAAAACGCACCGTTTGAATCCTTCCGTAAAAGCAACTTATAAATGTCATATTTTTTTACCTCTGAATCTGTAAGCGAAGGTCATCCAGATAAAATCGCAGATCAAATTAGCGACGCTTTGCTTGATAATTTTTTAGCTTTTGACCCAGAAAGTAAAGTAGCTTGTGAAACACTGGTTACAACGGGCCAAGTCATTTTGGCAGGGGAAGTAAAAAGCGCTACCTATCTAGACGTACAATCTATAGCAAGAGAAACCATCAACAAAATTGGATATACGCAAGGAGCTTATCAATTCAGTGGGGACTCCTGCGGGGTAATCTCTTTAATTCACGAACAATCTCAAGACATCAACAGAGGAGTAGATCGTGAAGAAAAAGAAGCCCAAGGTGCTGGAGACCAAGGAATCATGTTTGGATACGCCACCAAAGAGACGGATACTTATATTCCTCTAGCACTTGACCTATCTCATAAGATATTGATTGAACTAGCGGATCTCAGAAGAGAAAATAAGGAAATTACCTATTTACGTCCCGACGCCAAATCACAAGTTACCATCGAATACGATGACGACAACAAACCCTTGCGAATAGACACTATAGTCGTTTCTACGCAACACGACGACTTTAACACGGATGAAAAAGCGATGTTGCATCAGATAAAAAACGATATAAAAAACATCTTGATCCCTAGGGTTATAGCTAAATCAAGCCCTGAAATACAAAAACTTTTTGGGGAGGAAATCACCTACCACGTAAATCCAACAGGGAAGTTTGTCATCGGAGGACCTCATGGCGATACGGGATTGACTGGAAGAAAAATTATTGTGGATACCTACGGTGGAAAAGGAGGTCATGGTGGAGGTGCTTTTAGCGGAAAAGACCCTAGTAAAGTAGATCGCAGCGCGGCTTACGCGGCCCGCCATATGGCAAAAAACTTAGTAGCTGCCGGAGTAGCAGATGAAATTCTGGTTCAGTTGAGTTATGCCATAGGGGTGGTAGAACCTACCTCCATTTTTATCAATACTTACGGTACGGCTAAAATAGCATTAGACGATGCTGCTATTGCTGTAAAAGCAGCAAAAATCTTTGATATGCGACCCTATGCTATAGAGCAGCGTCTTAAGTTGCGAAACCCCATGTATTTAGAAACAGCATCCTATGGGCACATGGGACGACAGCCACAAAAGATTACCAAAACTTTCGAATCCCCTTACAATGGAAAAATCTCAAAAGAAATTGAGCTTTTTACATGGGAAAAATTAGACTATATAGAAATAATCAAAAATAACTATCAATTATGAGTACACAAGTAGCTACAAAAGCTTTACACGCAGGGCATGACGCCAAAAATACACAAGGAACACAGGCTGTTCCTATTTATCAAACCACATCTTATGTGTTTAATGATTCTGACCATGCGGCGAATTTATTTTCTTTAGCCGAACCAGGATATATTTATACCCGACTGAACAATCCTACAAATGATGTTTTAGAACAACGTCTAGCAGCAATGGAAGGCGGGGTTGCAGCAGTTGCTACTGCCTCGGGAACTGCGGCTATAGCAACAACCCTAATGGTAATTTTAAAAACAGGAGATCATATTGTAGCTTCAAATAGTTTGTATGGTGGAACCTACAATTTATTAGCCAATACCTTACCTCGTTTTGGTATTACTACCACTTTTGTCGATCCCGATAATCCAGAGGAATTTACAAATGCGGTTGCACCAAACACCCGCTTATTTTTCGCAGAATCTTTAGGAAATCCCAAATTGGACGTCCTTGATTTAAAAGCCATTTCTGCTGCTGCCAAAAAGGCAAAAGTTCCTTTTGTTGTGGATAATACAGTGGCTTCACCAGCTTTATTAAATCCGATTGAACACGGTGCTAATATCGTAATCCACTCTTTGACTAAGTATCTTACAGGAAATGGAACTTCCATAGGAGGGGTTATCATAGACGCTGGAACTTTTGATTGGGGCAATGGAAATTTCCCAGAATTTACAGAACCCAATCCGAGTTATCACGGCTTAAATTATCACGAAGCTTTAGGAAACATTGCTTTTATTGCGAAGGTTCGAATTGAAGGACTTCGCGATTTAGGAAGTGCTCCGAGTCCTTTTAACAGTTTTCAAAGCATTCAAGGGATTGAAACCTTAGAAATAAGAATGAAGAAGCATTCTGAAAATGCATTAAAACTCGCTGCTTGGCTTTCTACGAGAGATGAAGTAGCTTGGGTAAATTACCCTGGCCTCAAGACCTCAAAGTACAACAGTCTGGCACAACAGTATCTTCCTAAGGGTCAAAGTGGGATTGTAACATTTGGTTTGAAAAAAGGGTATGAAGCCGGAAAAATTGTTGCAGATCACACCCAGTTATTTTCTCTATTAGCCAATATTGGCGATACTAAATCATTGATTATTCATCCAGCGAGTACAACGCATCAACAATTGGATGACGAGGCACAGAAAACAACTGGAGTAACAAAGGATTTGATTCGCCTTTCTGTTGGACTTGAAGATATTAAAGATCTTATTGAGGATTTAGAAAACGCCTTTGCCCAGATTTAAATAGAGATGACAGAGATCAAAACGATTTCGATTCACAATTTTAAAACGCATACAGGTGCTGTCTATCCGTCAATTGATTTGCATTATCAGCAATTTGGAATAACTATAGGAACAGCACCTGTGGTGTTGGTTAATCATTCTTTAACTGGGGATGCGCAACTGACTGGCAAAAATGGATGGTGGAATGAAATTATTGGTCCTGCAAAAACCATAGATACTTTACGCTATACGGTAATTGGGTTTAATATCCCCGGAAATGGAACTTTAGGACAAACATTTTCTAAACCCGAAGATTTTCATACAGGAGATATTGCTGCTCTTTTTCTTCAAGGTTTAGAAGATTTAGAAATAAGTGAACTCTACGCGCTTATAGGAGGTTCTATTGGTGGAGGAATAGCTTGGGAGATGGCCGCTTTAGCTCCCAATATCACAAAATATTTAGTACCCGTTGCTTCAGATTGGAAAGCAAATGACTGGATATTGGCCAATACCTATTTACAAAAAAGAATCCTCGAAAATTCTAAACAACCGTTGGAAGATGCACGTATTCACGCCATGCTTACTTACAGAACGCCTCAGTCCTTCGATTCTCGTTTTGGTAGAACAATAAATGAAGAACAAAATAGGTACAATATTGAAAGCTGGTTAATTTATCACGGAGATAAACTGGCCAAACGTTTTCAGTTGGAGGCCTACATCATGATGAATCATCTGTTAGCATCAATTAACATAGAACGACAAGGAGAAAGTGCCTTAGAGATTATTAAAAACATAAGTGCTAAAATCTATTTGATTGCTGTGGATAGTGATTTATTTTTTACTCCAATCGAAGATCAAAAAACCTTTGAATTTAGCAAGCCCCATAAAAAAGATATTTATTATCATGAGCTAAGTTCCCTTCACGGACACGATGCTTTTTTAATTGAAAATGATGATATGGCCCAAATCTTATCTAAAATATTTTAAACCCTAAAACTAAAAATTATGCAAGTTTCACTAGAACGAATTAATGAAGACTACCTTTTTGAAGTGACCAATCAACAGGGAATGAGTGTCCGTTTAGACAACCGATCAAAAACAACAGGCGAAGTTCAGGGAGTAAGCCCTATGGAATTGTTGTTGATGGGAGTTGCAGGCTGCAGTAGTATCGATATAGTTGCCATACTAAACAAACAAAAGATCAACCCGAAAGTACTTAAGATGGAAGTACAAGGACATCGTCATGAAAATGAAGTTCCTGCTTTATTTTACCAAATAGACATCACAATTTATCTGGAAGGTGATCTTTCAGCCGAGAAGGCAAAACGCGCAGCTCAATTATCATTTGACAAATATTGCTCGGTTTCAAAAACCCTAGAACCTACAGCAAAGATTAATCATAAAGTCATTTTAAACGGAACAGAAATATGAGTTCAAATTTTGAAACAACAGCGATTCGAACCCAAATGGATCGCTCCACTTTTTCAGAACATTCCAGCCCTTTATATCTAACTTCGAGCTTTGTTTTTGAGGATGCTGAAGAAATGAGAGCCTCTTTTGCAGAAGAAAAAGAACGCAATATTTACAGCCGCTTTTCCAATCCAAATACTTCAGAATTTACAGATAAAATTTGCCGAATGGAAGGGGCAGAAGAAGGCGTTGCCTTTGCTAGTGGTATGGGAGCAGTTTTCAGCACATTTGCTACATTTTTAAAAGCAGGAGATCACATCCTTTCCGCACGAGCAGTTTTTGGCTCAACCCATAGCCTGTTTACCAAATATTTCCCCAAGTGGGAAATTGAAACCACTTATTTTTCTGTAGATGAACTTGAGACTCTTGAGGAATTGATTCAACCAAATACAAAATGTATTTATGTGGAATCACCAACAAATCCAGGAGTAGCTGTATTGGATCTTGAAGTTTTAGGTAAAATTGCTAAAAAGCATAAGCTTTTATTTATTGTTGATAATTGTTTTGCAACCCCTTACCTTCAACAACCGATACGTTATGGAGCTGATTTGGTGATCCATTCGGCAACCAAACTTATTGATGGACAAGGACGTGTTTTAGGAGGGGTAACTGTTGGGAAGAAAGAACTGATTCGCGAGTTGTATTTATTTGCAAGAAATTCAGGTTCTTCACTTTCTCCTTTCAACGCCTGGATACTTTCAAAAAGTCTTGAAACTTTGGCTGTTCGCATGGATCGTCATTGTCAAAATGCCTTTCAACTTGCTCAACTTTTGGAAGAGCAAGAGAGAATCAATTGGGTCAAATACCCTTTTTTAAAATCCCATCCTCAGTACGATTTAGCTAAGAAGCAAATGAAATTGGGAGGCAATATTGTTTCTTTTGAACTTAAAGGAGGACTGGAAGCAGGACGTGAGTTTATTGATAAAATTCAGATGTGTTCTCGTTCCGCCAATCTGGGTGATTCAAGAACCATAGTGACCCATCCTGCATCAACCACCCACAGTAAGCTTTCGGAGGAAGATCGACTCGCTGTTGGGATTACTGGAGGAATGATTCGGTTATCAGTAGGCTTAGAACATCCAGAAGACATCTGGGAAGATTTAATAAATGCTCTAAATTAAAAGGTGATGCGTATTGAAAAGGACTTAGAAAAAAGAATATTGGTTTTAGACGGCGCGATGGGAACCATGATTCAAACCCATGCCTTAGAGGAGGACGACTTTAGAGCTCAGCGATTTAAAGATCATCCCTGCCCTTTAAAAGGAAACAATGATTTGCTTTCAATAACGCAGCCTGAGATCATCAAAGACATACATCGTGCTTATTTAGATGCAGGAGCAGATATAGTAGAAACCAATACATTTTCTTCTACTTCCATAGGTATGGCTGACTATCAAATGGAAAGTTTAGCCTACGAGTTAAATTATGAAAGTGCTAAAATAGCCAAGGAAGTCACCTTAGAATTTCAAGAAAAAACTCCGGAACAAAAACGTTATGTAGCAGGTTCCATTGGTCCTACAAATAAGACGGCCAGTATGTCACCAGATGTAAACGATCCTGGGTTTAGAGCGGTAGATTTTGATGAATTAGTAAGTGCTTATAAGGAACAAACCCTCGGTTTGGTTGATGGAGGCGCTGATTTACTTTTGGTAGAAACAATTTTTGATACCCTCAATGCTAAAGCTGCTTTATATGCTATTGATGAGATCAAAACAGAAAAAAAGTTAGAGGTCCCCGTTATGGTTAGCGGGACTATAACTGATGCCAGTGGAAGAACACTTTCAGGACAAACAGTAGAAGCTTTTCGAATTTCATTGAGTCATATTCCTGTACTTAGTATTGGGTTTAACTGCGCCTTGGGCGCTGATCAGTTATTACCCTATGTTAAAAGACTTTCCAATCAAAGTAATGCATTTATATCTGCTCATCCTAATGCAGGACTTCCCAATACCTTTGGCGAATACGATCAGTCTCCTGAGGAAATGAGGGACCTCATAGAAGCTTATTTAAAACAAGATGTGGTTAACATCATTGGGGGTTGTTGTGGTACTACCCCGGAACACATTCGTCAGATCGCTGAACTTGCCAAAAAATACCCTCCAAGAAATCCAATACGTTCTAAAAATGCTTGAAAAGAAACCACTTTTACTTTCTGGCTTAGAACCCTTAGTTATTACTGAGCAAACTAATTTTGTAAATGTTGGAGAGCGAACCAACGTGACAGGATCTAGAAAATTTTTAAGGCTCATAGAAAACCAACAATATCAAGATGCTCTTGAAATAGCAAGAGAACAAGTTTTGGGTGGCGCCCAGATCATCGACGTTAATATGGATGAAGGGATGATTGATGGGGTGGATGCTATGGTCACCTTTTTAAACCTAATAGCTGCCGAGCCAGACATTGCTCGTGTTCCTGTAATGATTGACAGTTCTAAATGGGAAATCATAGAGGCAGGACTAAAAGTAGTTCAAGGTAAGGGCGTCGTAAATTCGATTAGTTTAAAAGAAGGAGAAGCAAATTTTATTAGTCAAGCACAGACCATAAAAAAATATGGAGCGGCAGTAATTGTAATGGCCTTTGACGAAAAAGGTCAAGCAGATGATTTGGAGAGACGTATAGAAATTTGTGATCGTTCCTATAAAATTCTTGTTGAGCAAGTAGGTTTCCCTCCAGAAGATATCATCTTTGATCCAAACATCTTTCCAGTAGCAACGGGCATGGAAGAACACCGTAAAAATGCTTTAGATTTTTTTCATGCAACAAAATGGATACGTGAAAATTTGCCTCATGCCAATGTAAGTGGAGGAGTGAGTAATGTTTCTTTTTCTTTTCGTGGAAATAATACCGTAAGAGAAGCAATGCATGCGTCATTTTTATATCATGCTATTCAGCATGGGATGAATATGGGAATCGTTAACCCTACACTTCTGGAAGTTTATGACGAAGTGCCAAACGATTTGATGGAATACGTCGAAGACGTACTGTTGGATCGGAGAGATGATGCTACAGAACGATTATTAGAATTTGCTGAAAACATAGTTCAGACCCATAAAGGAGCTAAAAAAATAGATGATACTTGGAGAAAAGAAGACTTAAAATCACGACTATCGCATGCTTTAATAAAAGGGATAGACACCTTTATAGTAGAGGATACAGAAGAAGCTCGTCTTGAAGCAAAGAAACCCATAGAGGTAATCGAAGGTCCTTTGATGGACGGCATGAATGTGGTTGGAGATTTATTTGGAGCGGGTAAAATGTTTCTTCCACAGGTGGTTAAATCTGCAAGAGTAATGAAAAAAGCGGTAGCCTATTTACAGCCTTTTATCGAGGCTGAAAAGACCGTAGGTACCCAACATGCAGGAAAAGTACTTATGGCTACGGTCAAAGGGGATGTGCACGACATTGGGAAGAATATTGTGAGTGTTGTTTTGGCTTGTAATAATTATGAGATTATTGATTTAGGAGTCATGGTGCCGCCAGAGCTTGTTATTAAGAGAGCGGTAGAAGAACAAGTAGATGTCATAGGACTTTCTGGACTCATTACTCCTTCCTTAGATGAAATGGTTTATTTAGCCAAAGAGTTAGACCGTCAAAAGATAAAAATCCCAGTTTTGATAGGTGGTGCTACCACCTCTAAAGCCCATACAGCTGTTAAGATTGCACCGCAATCTCAAGCTCCAGTTATTCATGTCAATGATGCATCCCGAGCAGTAGGAGTAGTGAGCAACCTTTTGCAAAAGGACAAAAGAGAAGCCTATTCCCTTCAAATTCGAAAGGAATACGAAATATTTAAAGCCAAATTTTTAGAACGGACAGCGACTAAATCCTATATTCCCATAGAAGCGGCCCAAAAAAATAAATTCCCAATTGACTGGGATAACTTTAAAGCTTTTGAACCAAAAGCCCTAGGGAATCATACAATAGAAAAACAATCCCTGACTGATTTAGTTCCTTTTATCGATTGGACTCCCTTTTTTCGTTCTTGGGATTTACACGGAAAGTACCCCGAGATTTTAAAAGATGAGGTAGTAGGAGAACAAGCCGGTGTCTTGTTTGATGACGCTCAAGCGATGCTTGATAAAATCATAAAAGAGCAATGGTTAACCGCCAAAGCCCGTTTTGGTCTCTTTCCAGCGAATGCTGTAGGAGACGATATCGAGATCTATACAACCGAGGCTCGAAAGGATGTAAGTGCTCAGTGGCTTACTTTGCGACAGCAATTAAAAAAACGAAGTGGACATCCCAATCTCGCTTTATCAGATTTTATAGCACCCAAATCAAGTGATAGACCGGATTATATGGGAGCTTTTTGTGTGACTGCGGGCTTTGGTACTGATGAAATAGCAAAACGTTTTGAAGTTGAAAATGACGATTATAGTTCCATTATGATCAAGGCTCTTGCGGATCGTCTTGCGGAAGCTTTTGCTGAATTTTTACATCTTAGAGTACGGACACATTATTGGGGATATGCTGCAAAAGAGTCTCTAACAAATGAAGAACTTATCCGAGAAAGCTATAGTGGTATTCGTCCCGCTCCTGGTTATCCAGCATGTCCTGATCATTTAGAGAAGAAAACCCTATGGAAACTTTTAGATATAGAAGAAACCATCGGTGTAAAATTAACTGAAAGTTTGGCCATGTGGCCTGCTTCATCGGTGTCTGGATACTATTTTGCGCACCCTCAAACCCAATATTTTGGATTGGGTAAAATTAAAGAAGATCAATTGATATCCTACAGTAAACGCAGGGGGATAGACCTTGAAGAAGCTCGAAAATGGTTGAGTCCCAATTTGGCTGACCAATGAAAACCTTATTATAGAATAAATGAAAATTACCGAACATATAGCAAACGCGAAAGGGCAAACCCAATTTACATTTGAAATTTTGCCTCCCCTTAAAGGACAAAATATCAGTTCGATTTTTGAAGCAGTAGACTTGTTAATGGAATTTAATCCTCCCTTTATTGATGTTACCTATCATAGAGAAGAACATATTTATAAGGAAGTAGGGAAGGGCTTACTCGAAAAGAAAATTATTCGTAAACGACCGGGGACGGTAGGGATTTGTGCTGCGATACAATCAAAGTATAATGTTGATGCCGTACCGCATATTCTTTGCGGAGGTTTTACAAAAGAAGACACTGAGAATTTTCTGATTGACCTCGATTTTTTAGGGATTCAAAACCTTGTTGCACTTCGCGGAGACCCTGTTAAATCAGAAACCTATTTTACTCCTTTCGAAGATGGTCATCGCTATGCTAATGAGTTAGTAAGTCAAATTGCCGATCTAAATAAAGGAATCTATCTAGACGAGGAAATTTTAAATTCAAATCCTACAGATTTTTGTATTGGAGTTTCGGGATATCCTGAAAAGCATATGGAAGCTCCAAGTTTAGCAAGTGATTTACATTTTTTAAAGAAAAAAATTGAAGCAGGAGCAGACTATGTCGTTACTCAAATGTTTTTTGACAACCAAAAGTATTTTGAATTTGTCGCTCTTGCAAGGGCTGAGGGGATTGAAGTGCCAATCATCCCTGGACTCAAACCGCTTTCTACACTCAAACAACTTAATACGATTCCACACCGTTTTCATGTGGATTTACCCGAACCCCTAATCAAGGAAATCATCCGATGTAAGGACAACAAAGCGGTACGTCAGGTAGGGATAGAATGGTGTATTGAACAGAGTAAAGAACTCAAAGCCGCTGGCGTTCCCTTTTTACATTACTATTCTATGGGGAAAGCGGATAATATAAAGACAATTGCAAAGAAGATTTTTTAAGAAGTAAGAGAGTTAAACAGCTTCTCTAAGCTTTCGTTTTTCAATTGGAGTTTTAGGATTTTAAGACCGTTGTCGTGGGCAAAGTCAAAAACAGCTGAGCGCATGTCTTTTTTCCCCTTGAGTTGCAACTCGTAATCAAAATCATGAGGATTTTTTACCTGTTGTACGTTTGGAATTCTTGCTAAAGCCTCCGTCTCCACACGATAATCAAAACTAACTTCTATGATTTGTTTTTGATCCTTTCTAAGGTTTTCCATACGTTCATCGAGAACAATTTCTCCTTTGTGAATAATCAGTACCCGATCACAAAGAGCATCCACTTCCTGTAAAATATGTGTTGACAGTAAGACCGTTTTGTCTTTCCCTAAATTTCGAATCAATTTTCGAATTTCTACCAGTTGATTTGGATCGAGGCCAGTTGTAGGCTCGTCGAGTATAATTAATTTGGGATTGTGGAGCAAGGCAGCTGCCAGTCCAACGCGCTGCTTATAACCTTTAGACAAGGTTTGAATCTTTTTCTTACTATGGTCATCCAAGCCTGTCTGATTAATCAGAGCTTCTACAGGAGCATTTTTTAGCCGATAGAGTTCGGCGACATAATCTAAATACTCTTTAACATACATTTCAGGATAGAGCGGGTTGTTTTCGGTTAAATAACCTACCTCCTTTTGTATGGCTCTACGTTCCGTTTTTAAATCTTGATCAAAAAAGGTTACACGTCCTTCCCATTCGGTATAGTAACCGGTTAAAATTTTCATGAGGGTAGATTTACCAGCTCCATTTGGACCTAATAGGCCTACGACTTCCCCTTTTTTTAAGTGGATGGAGACTCCTTTTAGGGCTTGAAGTTCCCCAAATTTTTTTGCGACCCCTTCTAAAATTAGACTCATGTAAATTTTATTTAAAGATACATTTTCTTTCAGTTATTTTTTTGTTCTAGACCTTTTGCTTTCTATAAGGACGGTAGTTAAGATAAGTGCTCCGCCAATCACGCTTTTCAGCGTAGGGATTTCATAGAGGAAAAGCGCTCCTAAAAGGACCCCAAAAAGGGGTTGGATACTGCTCATAATACTTGCCGTACTAATGTTAAAATGAGAAAAACTACTTAAAAACAAGGTGTGGCCCAATGCCGTAGTAATCGCTCCCAAGATAAATAAATAGGGCCATTGAGAAACAATGTCAGCCTCTGGATAGAGCCATAGTACTGGGGCTAAAAGAACTACGACAACTACCAATTGGTAAATCATTTGTACGGAGCCATTGCCCATAGCGTTGTGTTTCTTTAAAATCAAATTTCGCAATGCATAAGCTAAGGCCGAAAATAATCCTATAAGCAAGCCTTGCGTCCCTGAATTTTTGAGGTCAAAGGCGGGTACTAAAAAATAGATCCCAAGTAAAATGAGTCCCCCCAAGAGCAAGTGCATTTTTTGAAGCTTCACCGGAATAAAAAAGGGTTCTAAAAAAACAGTAATAATGGGATAGGTAAAAAGCGACAACATTCCAATGGCAACATTGCTCCATTGAAGGGCAAAAAAGTAAGTAATCCAATGTATAGCCATCAGAATACCACTCCAACATACAGCGGCTCCATGGTTTTTCCAATTGATTTGAAAGTTAAACTTTTTATAGCGCGCATAAAGTACCAAAAGGATCAAGGCAATTAGGGATCGTACCCAAATTGAAACGGGAGGAGGTAAGGCAATATAACGACCCAATACTCCAGAAGTGCTGATGAATAGCATCCCTAGGTTTAATAAAACGATGTAGTATAAATGCGGATTTTTAGCTTGTATGGCTTTCATCTAGAGTATAAAGAAACGAAAAAGACCAATGGTCAGCAAACTCCAAAAGGTGCTACTGGCCATACTCAATACTGCCAGAATGATGGTATGGGGCATCCACTTTTCTAAAAAAATGATTAGGAGAGTAGTGACTATTACGATTACTTCAGTTTCAAGCAAAGAAATGATTTTAAATAAAAGATAAGATAATCCTTTTCAATGAATAGACCTTACTGTTTTAAAAAAGTAGTGAGACGCTTTTCTATTAATTCTCGCCATCCTGCTTCCATACTTTCCCGACTAAATTCTTCAATTGAAGGAAAGGATTTGATGATATTTGCTTCTAAAAGTAAACGAACCCCATCGTTTGTATCTTGTAAATCAAAGGATACGGTAGAATCACCATCGTACTCTTTATATTGCCAATGATAAGCGATTCGTTTTTTTGGGATCACTTCATAAACGCGCCACTGGTGCGTAAAAATTTTTCCTTGATATTATAGAGAAAAGGAGGTTTGAAAACCGATTTCGGCATTAAAATCTTTAAGTTCTTTAAAATACCATTGCTGCATTTGTCTGTGATCCGTTAAGGCTTTCCAAAGTTTTTCTTTCGGGATAGGGAATGTTTTTTCAATTTGAATCATGATTTGGAATTTTCTTACCACACAATTTAAAAAAAAACTCTAAAAATTTGTTTTTGATAAAAGCAATAGTACATTTGCTGTGATTTTAGACAATGAAAACATTTTTTTACTATAACGACTTTTATTACTTCTATACAGAAGCAAACGGGACTTTGTAGTAATCAATAAATATTATAAGATAATGAAGTCCTGATGCCATCGGGACTTTTTTTTTGAACTCAATGGAAACCAAAACAACAGTAGCCATACAAGGAAAGCAAGGATCGTTTCATCACCTTGTCGCCCAAAAGTGCTTTGGAGAGCAGTTGTCCCTAGTGCCTTGTGATACTTTTGATGCGTCTGTAAATGCAGTGCTTCAAGGAACTGCGGACCAAGCAGTAATGGCTATTGAAAATTCAATTGCAGGATCCATTATTCCGAACTATGCCTTAATTGATCAAAACGATTTACAAATTGTAGGGGAATATGGATTAAGCATACATCATAATTTTATGGGTCTTTCGGGACAAACCATTGAGGATATCAAAGAAGTTCACTCTCATCCAATGGCTTTGTTGCAGTGTAAAAACTTTTTCAAAGATTATCCCCATATCCGTTTGGTAGAGTCAGAAGATACTGCTGAAGAAGCACAACGCATAGCAGAAAATAAATTGAAAGGTATCGGAGCAATTGCCAGTAAAGAAGCAGCACATCTTTTTGGTTTAACAGTTTTTGCAGCCTCTATACAAACCATTAAAAACAACGTCACTCGCTTTGTCATCATTCAAAAAAAGGGAACTCTTGTCCCTCAAAAGAGCGTCAATAAAGCCGCTTTAAAATTCACCTTAGATCATCAACGCGGGAGTCTGGCAGCTGTTCTTAATGTGATGAGTGATTGTCAACTTAATTTGACTAAAATACAATCCCTGCCTGTTATCGAAACCCCAGGGAAATACGCCTTTTTTGTAGATGTCACTTTTGATGACTTTTCACACTATGAGAAGGCAAGAAAGGTCATTGCCATTATGGCATCAAAATTTAAAATATTGGGTGAATACATTCAACACCAAAGATGAAAGCAACTGCAAACCGCTTAGCGAGTGTCCAAGAATACTATTTTTCTCGAAAACTTAGAGAAGTAGCGCAAATGATAAAGGAGGGTCATCCAGTAATCAATATGGGAATTGGCAGCCCAGACATGGAGCCTCATCCCAAGGTGATTGAAGGCTTAAAACAAGCGCTAAACCACCCTAAGGTACATATGTATCAAAGCTACCAGGGAATTCCTGAATTAAGAGCGGCAATCAGTAGTTTTTATAAAAAATATTACCAAGTAGATTTAGATTACCAAAACGAGGTACTTCCTTTGATGGGCTCAAAAGAGGGTATAATGCACATTTCTATGGCCTTTTTAAACCCGGGAGATCAAGTGTTGATTCCCAACCCAGGCTACCCTACTTATGCTTCAGTAAGTCGTTTGATGGAAGCTGAGGTCGTACTTTATGATTTAGAAGCTCAAACCAGTTGGCAACCCAATTTTGAGACTTTAGAAGCTATGGATACTTCTAAGGTCAAAATCATGTGGTTAAACTATCCGCATATGCCTACGGGAGCCGATGCAAACATCGAAACCTATGATCGGTTAATTGCTTGGGCAAAAGAACGAGAGATTTTATTGGTAAATGACAATCCTTATAGTTTTGTGTTGACCCAAAAACCTCAAAGCATCCTTTCAAGACCAGGAGCTAAAGAAGTAGCTGTAGAATTGAATTCCTTAAGTAAGTCTTTTAATATGGCAGGTTGGCGTGTTGGAATGCTCTCTGGGAAAGCAGCCGTTTTAAAAGAAGTTTTAAAAGTAAAAAGCAATATGGACTCAGGAATGTTTTACGGACTTCAACAAGGAGCCATAGCAGCATTAGAAATGTCGCCAGAATGGTTTGCAAAACTCAACGAAACCTATCGAAGAAGACGTTCTCGAATGGAAGACTTGGCTAAAAAATTAAATGTCATGATTGAACCCGAAGGCGTAGGACTCTTTCTTTGGGCGAAGCTTCCTGAGAAGCACTCAGATTCGGAAGCCTTCATTGATAAAATATTGCAAGAGCAGCATATCTTCATTACCCCAGGGACTATTTTTGGAAATCGTGGTGCAGGTTACATCCGATTTTCACTCTGTGTGCCGGAAACGACCATAGAGGAAGCAATAAAACGTTTGGAATCATGAATATAGGAGTAATAGGATTGGGATTAATAGGGGGTTCATTGGCATTGGCTGCCAGAAAACACTTGAGCAATATCCGCTTGTATGGTGAAGACCAAAAGAGTGCTCACCTAGATGAGGCACTAAAGTTGGGAATTGTAGATGAAACTTTGAATAGTGAAAATTATGCTGCTATGGATGTCATCATCCTAGCGATACCCGTTGATGCTTCAGTCACAAAAGTAATTCCCTTGCTGGATCAAATGAACGATAACGCTCTGTTACTAGATGTGGGTTCAACAAAATCAATGATTTGTTCTAAAATAGAATTACACCCCAAGCGTAATCAGTTTTTAGCGACGCATCCTATTGCAGGAACTGAATTTTCTGGTCCCTCCGCTGCTTTTGAAAACTTGTATACTGGCAAGGCTCAAATTTTGTGTGAAACTCATAAAACAAGACCTGATCTTTTGGAATGGGCGGTGCAGTGGTTCAATAATATGGAAATGCAACTCCAAGAAATGGATCCTAAAGAACATGACAAACACATTGCATATGTATCCCATATTTCCCATATCTCTTCATTTATGCTGGGAAAAACCGTTATGGAAAAAGAGAAGGATGAACGAACTATTTTTAATATGGCAGGAAGTGGTTTTGAGTCTACTGTGCGTTTGGCAAAAAGCTCTCCAGCCATGTGGACCCCTATTTTTAAACAAAATCAAGAGAATATTTTAGAAGTACTGGAAGAATACATCGCAAATTTGCAAGAATTTAAATCTCTTATGGAGCAAAACGATTATATAGCGATCAATAAAAAAATGGAACAAACTAATGCCATAAAAGCAATTTTGGCAGGAATTAATTAAACCAAATAACAATTAGAAATACCTTAAAGATGGAAAACAAAAAAGAAATGCGCCAATGGTTGGATGACTTTGGATTAGATCACCCCCTTGTCATTGGAGGCCCTTGTAGTGCAGAAACCGAAGAACAAGTACTTAAAATTGCTCGTGAGCTCAAAGACAGCGATGTAACAGTTTATCGTGCTGGTATTTGGAAACCTAGAACCCGCCCAGGGATGTTTGAGGGGGTAGGCGCTATAGGTCTGGGTTGGCTTAAAAAGGTTAAAGAAGAGACTGGGTTATTAACCGCAACTGAGGTGGCAAACAAAGATCATGTTAAACTCGCTATAGAAAACGATGTAGATATTTTATGGATCGGAGCGCGATCTACCGTTAGCCCTTTTATCATGCAAGAAATTGCAGATGCTTTAGAAGGAACAGATAAAATCGTTTTAGTAAAAAATCCGGTAAACCCAGATTTAGCTTTGTGGCTGGGTGGGGTAGAGCGGCTGTATTCATCAAATATTAAAAAATTAGGTTTAATCCACAGAGGTTTTTCTACTTATGAAAAAACCAAATACAGAAACATTCCCGAATGGCAAATTGCCATAGAAGTAAAGAACAGGTTTCCGGACCTTCCTATGATTTGTGATCCCTCACATATCTCAGGAAGAAGGGATCTGATTTTTGATATTTCTCAAGCCGCACTGGATTTAAATTTCGACGGATTGATGATTGAAACGCACTGGGATCCTGACAACGCATGGAGTGATGCAGCACAACAAGTTACCCCTGCACGCCTGATTGAGATCATGAAAGATTTGAAAGTAAGGAAAGAAACTACCCATGAAGAGAATTATCAAAATGAATTGAATAACTTAAGAGCTCAAATAGACGTCGTGGATCAAACCTTGCTCGATACCCTAGGTAAGCGTATGCAAGTTGCCGGTCAAATCGGAAAGTTAAAAAAAGAGAATAACGTAGCCGTTCTTCAAAACAAGCGTTGGAATGAAATCTTAGGCAGGATGATACTCGAAGGGCAAGAGCGCAAATTGTCTGAAGAGTTTATACTTAGAGTGTTTAAGGCTATTCACCAGGAGTCTATCAATCAACAAGAAAAAATATTAAACTCATAAAATAAAATTAGATTTATGAATTTGTCAACGCTGATGAAAAACTCCCAAATACAATTAAAACCTTTTTGGGTTTTATCAACAGGTGTTTGTTTTGTTTATGGATTATTGATTGGAGTTCCTTCGGAGTTGAATGCTTATGGAGAGTTACTTTCCCTTTTAATCGCAGGGCCATTACACCTAGGGCTTTGCATGTATTTTTTAAAGATTACCAAAGGAAACACTCCCTCATTTTTTGATCTCTTTGAGGGGTTTAAGCCACTTCTCAATGCCTTATTGCTTTTTTTTATAATTAATGCATTGACAATTTTAGGGCTTTTGTTCCTTATTATTCCAGGGATTATCATAAGCTTGGGCTTTTCGATGAGTTATTATATCCTTTCTGAAAATACAGAGATGTCATTTAGCGAGGCCTTAGAAAAGAGTTGGAAACTAATGGACGGAAACAAAATGGAATTGTTTATACTGCATCTTCGTTTTATTCCATGGTATATATTGGGCTTGTTGTTTTTTATCGTGGGTATTTTTATTGTGATACCTTGGCAAAACCTCACCATTGCGAATTACTATCAGGAGTTAAAAAATCAAAGTAAGCAAGAGGGTGATCATACTCCTTAGGATTACTTTTTTACAGCTCTTTTTA
>Ga0315330_10000740_pt1 | contig 21201 bp, 28 predicted proteins | sample M140m34915metaG_FD_203453 | JGI IMG/M metagenome (GOLD analysis project Ga0315330, IMG submission 203453) | Ammonia-oxidizing marine archaeal communities from Monterey Bay, California, United States - M1 40m 34915 | ecosystem: Environmental > Aquatic > Marine > Intertidal zone | place: USA...
CATAGTGATATTGAGACCTTTTTACTATAAATAGTATTTACCAAAACAATTGGATTAGGATTATAAGAATAGCAAGGCTAAAACAAATCATAGTCTTCGGAGTAAACATTGATTCACCCAGCAAAAACCACGTCAAGATAGGAAATATGATTAGGCCAGCAGAGGAGCCGATAAATCTGGCAGTCCATGCAGATCCTGTCTCATCTACAATAAATTTCCAAGAATACCAGAACGCTACAGAGCATGGGGCACCGAGTAAGAACGCAGTGATCCAGGGCTTGTTTGCCCACCAATCAGATAAATACTGAGAGTTCAGTTGGAACCATCCTATAATTTGACCAACAAACACAAGTGCTATGCCAATGTACAAGTTCATTAGTGTGTCCAAAGTCCCGAGCATGCTATGGCTGATCTAAAAGATGTCTCTATTGTTTTCGAAAGGTCAAGCACTAATCTAAATTCTGGTCCTGGTAAGTACAAAGTGTCTACATTGTGTTCTTCCACTTGGTCAAAGTAATCATCGAATAGAAGTTGCAATGTTGCAGCGGCGCCTCTAAACTCTAACAGTGCTGTATACTCTGCTTGAGAAAGCTTTATCATGCCTGAGTGGTAGTCTTTCATTAGAGATTCCAACCTGTATTTGGCTGGCTGCATTGCGCTGTTTATAACTCTTAGTACATTTACTTTGACTGGGGTCGTCTTCTCATCCACTACAAATACTCCAACAGATCTGAATATCCACCTATCTTCTTAGTATATCCTGTTTCCAGGTTATTTGCAAGGATAATCGGAACTGTTGCTTGGTCGTGAAACTCTTTGTATTCCTCTAGGATTGCCGGAACTAGCGTGTAGTCTGCAAAGAAATACTCAGCTTTGTTCGCTGAACAGTAGTCTATTGCCCGCAAACAAAACGGACAATTCGATCGACCTATAATAATAAATCTATCAGTCATTGAGTAATTGCTTTCCTGTTTTATTGCCGACTGCTGCGTAGATTTGATCAGCTGACCCATAAGCAATGATATCTTCGGTTTTTCCGCCTTCATTTATTTTTACGAGGGAGAAACTTTCTTCTGATAATCTGGAATTTTCTCTCAACAAAAATTTCTGGGCTCCGTGATAATCCGAAATGGAAACAATACTGCTGGAGTTGATATACATTCTTTGTAGTGAAACATTTCTGTTGTACCCGTCGTTCTCAATAAGAAGTCTCTTGATTTCTACTAGCATCGATAGTCCTCCGTAACAGACACTATAGACCAAGTCTTACCCATCTTTATTTTTTCCATGAATGCCCAAGAAGCTGCTTCGGGAAAAGTGAGAAACTCTGCTCTTCTAATACAATGCTCTTGAGACGTAGTACTCTTCAGTTTTATTGAATAAGTTTTCATTATGTTCCTAAGTTTTTGAGTATAAAGGCGCTTATGAGACCGACTACGGTTGTGAACAAGGTCCAGATCATTCTGGAAGAGGTTTGCTTCCAGGACTCTAGCTCTCTCAGCCTAGCATACAGACCCTGATCTGGGTTATATACAGCTTCTTTGATTTTTGAGATGTCATCGGACATAAGCTCTTGCTTATCTTGTACGACGTCTATTCCAGTACAGACTCTATCTAGTTTCCTTTGCAGTTCTGCTAGGTGTTCTTGTTGATCAACCATAGTACGGCCCTCCGCACTAGTAAATAGTCAGCTATTGCTGGACAATGCTATGGTTTGTCAATAAAAGTGTACCCGCAACTGACACTGCATTCTTTAGAGCGCAGCGAGTGACCTTTGCTGGGTCGATGACACCATCTTGTAACAAGTTTGTTTTTTCTCCCGAGGAAAAGTTGATGCCCTCAAAATCTTCACAACCTTCCACGGTGAGCCTGGCGACATCGGGAGACATGCCGGCATTAGTTGCCATGGTGTTGAATGGTGCCTGAAGTGCCTTTCGGAAGATAGACAGAGCTGTGCCCTGCTCCTCGGTGACAAAATTAGGAGCGATAGAGTTAGACACACGTAGAAGTGTCATGCCTCCACCGGGGACGACACCCTCTTGCTGTGCTGATCTGACTGCTTCCAAAGCATCTTCGATACGATGCTTCTTCTCAATCATCTCTACTTCAGAAGAAGCGCCAACACGGATGATAGCAACCCCAGAAGAGAGGCGAGTAACACGGTCTTGGAGCCGTCCCGCTTCATGGATATCATCTGTTCGCTGTATCTCCGTCTTAATTTTCTCAATGGTCTCATCAACCTTTTCATAGTCGCCTTCACCATCCACAACCGTAGTCATGTTCTTGGTGATCTCCACACTATTAGCTTTGCCAAAGTCAGCCAGCGATACTTCAGTCAACTTGTGACCGAGTGATTGCTGAAAAAACTTTGCTCCAGTCGTAACTGCAAGGTCGCTCATGATGGCCCGGCGCTCTTCCCCATAACGAGGAGCTTTCACCGCTGCGACCTTCATCGAGCCACGCATAGTATTCATAATTAGTGCGGCCAAAGCCTGACCTTCTATTTCTTCTGCTACAATCACAAAGGGTCGACCCTCACGGGCTGCAATCTCTAATGATGGCAGAATATCATTGACTTGATCGATTTTTGAGTCAGTAATGAGGAACATTGGGGTCTCATAGCGGCAGGTTCCCCGTCTCTCGTCCGTTACGAAGGCTGTTGCGGCATACCCACTATCAAAACGAAAACCCTCTACAAGGTCCAAACTCGTCTCGTGAGAGCGTGCCTCTTCGATTGTGATGGAGCCGTTCTTTCCTACCTTATCTACCGCTGTGGCGACAAGTGTTCCGATAGTTTCGTCGTTGTTGGCTGAGATTGTAGCAATATGCTTTACATCTTCAGCTGAAGAGATAGGTTTTGCAATCTCTTCAATGATGCCAACTGCTTGTTCGAGGCACTGCTCTAGACCTCGCTTGATTTCAATGGGAGATGTCCCTGAAGCAATGTGTTTGTTTGCTTGGTTTAGGATCTCTCGTGCAAGGACGGTGGATGTTGTAGTTCCATCCCCTGCTTCTGCGTTGGTCATTGATGATACTTGCTTTACTACTTCTGCTCCCGCATTCATATGTGGATCTTCAAAGTTGACGTGCTGTGCTACGGTCACTCCGTCCTTTGTGACAAAGGGTCGTCTATCCTTTTGGTGGATAAGAACATTTTGTCCTTTGGGTCCGAGTGTTGTTGCTACGTAGTCCGCTAGAGTGTTTACGCCGTCGAGAACCTTGTTGCGGAGTTCAGGTCCATGGCTGAGTTGTGTGGTCATTATGCCTCGCTTTCATTGATAGTTATATAATAACACACTTTCTAGATTTGTCAAGGGGTTTGTTCGATTTTTATTCAGCGCCAGACTGCTTAAGGTCTTTCGTTCTCTTGATGATATCATTAGAAGCTTCGATTGCTGCATTGGCTCTCTCCTCTTCTTGCATGCCTCCGGCCATATAAGCGTAGGTGTTATCCTGAACGTTCTTTACGCTCAGGAAGATACCAAAGATGGCATCGTTAATGAGACCTGTCATCTTGTTCAGCATGTTTTGTGTATTTTGCATTCCGACCGAAAGCTCTGCAAATTTAGGTTCTGACTGTCCCTCTGGAAGAGTTCTTCTTTTCGTCAAAGTATGCACCTTTGCGACTATCGATTGATTTAGATTGAACTGTTCTGTTGTTAGATATCCGTAACACTGAGTAAGTGCCGCTTTCCTTTCATCGTCTGTGCGACCTTTTTCATTGTACCATTTTACAGATTCTTCGATAGAAGCAAAGACGTCTGATGGTCCGTTAGCCTTTCGCAGGATACCTATTCGCTTGTCTTTTAGTTTTGATTTAGAATAAACTGAGAGAACACTATCTTCTGCAGAGGCTGTACCCTTTCCTCCGTTGTTGGCCAACTTAGCTCGGGTTGCTATGTTCTTGGCCATAATCTTGAAGCCACGGGCATCAAGACCTTCGACGGCAGGGTGACCCGCGTTTTGAGCCTGGCCCAAAGCTCCCTTGATAACATCCTGCAAAGCTTGCCATTTTGGACCTTTACCCGCCATTGGTGAGTCACCTCTTGAAACAAAGGCGGGACGGACTTCAAAGTCCTCTGGCGGCTCAAGACCCTTCTTTTCAAGCTTGGCAAGATATTCTTTATCTGGACTATAAAGACCAAAGTAAGTATCTTCCGTGGACCAATTGATTGCTGCCGTAATCATACTGAATAAGTCTTCATCTACTTGACGCTGTTCATCACCATCAGAGACTAAAACTTCGTTGTAAGCTGCTATCTCTTTTTTGAATGCATTTATGAATACACTCTCAAGCTGCTCTGGTGAGGGAATAGCTGAACCTGGTAGTGTCGAAGCGTAGTCTAAGTTTTCTCCCGAAATGAAAGCTCTTGGCAACTGAATGCACTTCTGAGATTTCGCTGAGGACTGTGCTAGAAGGTCGAACACGTTTTCGAGCGTGAAGTCGAATTGGTACCAACGCAAGGTTCCGTTGATGTCCAGGCCTTCTTTCTGTCCTCCATCAAATTCTTTTGTGACGGCAAGGTAGCGCATGAATGGATGGTCAAACGCCTCTTTCTGCTCTCTAAGGTCGTTGGCCAAGTCAGTAAAGGAGCCACCGACGTGAAGCTTGCCTTCTTGATAAAGCTTTAGAGAAATGGGAGTATTCGTGCCATCTGCTCGCGAAACAAAGTCAGCAATAGTGCCCGTATTTGCTTTTACTTGATAGCCAGATACAAGAACCGCCAGGAAAGCTTCGAAGTTAAACCCAGCCGATGCTGCGTTGAAGTTGGAGATGACCTTTGTAAGTGTTTTGAAGAAGGTTAGGTACCCAAGTGCTGCTGCAATTTGTTTTGGCATTGAATTATTGCCCTCTGGGAACATCTCTTGGAGTGCTGCGTCCGGGTTGTCATAAAAATTCGCAAGAGACGCAACTTTTGTCTGAAAACTGTCACCCTGAATCTTAGAAAGGAATTGCTCAAGCTTTGCCCTCTCCGGGCCCGAGACTGCGGTATCTCCCTCTCCTGTAAGGTTTGTCCACCCAAGCTCCGAGACTGCAATTTCGGGGATTGCCTGCAAAGTCATAGAGACTTCTTTTCTCTCATTAACAAACTGTTCTCTTAGTAATTCGTTCTCCGACTTTTTAGGCGAAAAAAGAGTACCCTTTTCCACCTCGTAGACTTCCTCGATAAGATTGAACAAGTCTCCCATTGTAGAAAGTGTCTTTTTCTTGTTGTTTTCTGATAGAAATTCTTCATGCCAGCTCATAATGTGTAGTTCTCCTCCATATAATTAGATAATTTGGTCTGCAATGCCCATTTTTATTGCTTCCTCCGCAGAGATGTAAACATCCTTTTGAGTCTTTAGCAGCTTCTTGATTTTTGATGGGGTCAATTTTGTGTAGTTCGCAAGTGTCTCGATGTACCTCTCCTGAACCCACTTGATTTCCTCAAGCTCGTTCTCCATTGAGAAAATTGTTCCGCCTGTTCCGGCCATTACATTGTGAAGCATGATGCGACAGTTGCGACCTACCGCTCTCTTGCCTGGTGTGCCCGCTGCAAGGATAGGAACCCCTGCTGACATTACCTTACCGATACCGATAGTTTCAATGTCGCACGTTCTCTCTTTGATCATGTCCATGACATCAAGGATAGAGAACATGTCCGAGGCTGAACCTCCGTGTGTTGACACAAGCATTGCAATCGAGCGAGCGACAATGATAGGCATCTCTTCTGTGTTGTCTGGGTGCTCTGGCACCTCCATGTGAGATGAGTTCTCCAGATAGAGTAATGCCGCTACAACATCTGCTCCAACTCTCTCGTTTATATCTCCATAAAGGTTTATAGTTCTAAGTTCTTTGTCAGTTGGAAGAGTGGGGTGCTGGATGTTGTTGATAATAACAATCTGGTTTTCATCTAACTGTTCTTCCTTCTTTTTCTTTTTGTCTTTAGACTTTTGCTTTTGCTTCTGCTTCTTTTGGGGCAGTCCCGAAATTCTCTTCACCATCTATACCTCTCTCAGTTCTATTAGTTTGATAATAGTATCAGTTTTTGTAAAGTTTGTCCAGTCTTTTTCTGTGTCAAATTGTTTCTCAAACACAAGAATATCCTCTTGTGTTGTAGGTACATATCCAAAGGATACACACTCCCAGCCAGGCAAAATAGCTGTCGCTTCCTGGTGTTCTAGTGTAGTTTTGAATTGTATTCTATATTTAGTGTTTCCTGTTTTCCAATATTTAGCTTTTATCCTTCCCATTTTGCATAATACCTCGCAGTTTTTCTATGAGGAGACTAGCTTCGGGCCAATTACTATAGTTTATATACTTCCTTCCAGCTTCTGGAATCGCTTTTATGAGAACCAAAGTATACAACTCCATAAAAATAGAAACCTTACTGTTCTCCTGTTCTAAATACTTTTCTATATCAGTTTCGTCTTTGGTTTCTAGTTTTTTTAATTCATGCGTAGCCGTGTCTATAGCTGCCAAGTGTACTGAGTGCACTGAATCGAGAATTTGTAGTACTGTTGCTGACACCACTAGGAAAAAATCTCTTTGCTTTTTCTTTTGATCGAGATAAAACACAGCCTTGCTCAGGCCGACACCTGCAAAAAACATAATGATTGAGTAGATTTGTATTTCGTTCATGGTATTATTATACTACCTTTCAGTATGGAAGTCAATAAATAAAAAGCCCCAGTGACCTTAGAGGTGTGGGGCTTGTAGTAAGTGATAACGTATTATTTTATCTTACTTTCTATTCTGAAGTTTTGCTGCCACGATTCTCTTAGTTACTCTCTTGAGCACTTCATTTACAAGAGCTTCTTGCATTACTTCTTCATCTTCCTCGTCAGCTGGTGCGTCCATTTCCGGCTCGTCCATGTCCATTTCTGGCTCGTCCATGTCCATTTCTGGCTCTTCGCCCATTTCTCCGCCAATGGCTTCTCCGAGTCGCTTGCCTAGGTCAATGAGAAGTTGTGCTTCTTCCTCAGTAAGGCTCATATCTGCTGCGCCCATTTCTGGTTCGTCCATTGCTGGCGCGGCCGCATCCATTTCTGGCTCGCCTGCGTCGAGGTCCATTTCCATGTCTTCCTCTTCGTCCTCTTCCTCGAAGAGGGCGTTGATGTCCTCGTTTACCTCATCGTCTTCTTCGTTGACCTCTTCCTCTTCGGTTACGGCCTCTTCTTCGAGATTCTCTTCCTCTTCGTCTTTCTTGTACTTCATGCCCATTTCTGAGATAAAGTTGTCAGTCATCGTATCTACGCTTGCAAGTTTCATGAAGCGTCTGATTGTGTTTTCTGCTAATAATTTGTTACCACTCATTTTATGTTCTCCTTGTTGTGAAAGTAGTGATTATATAATAATACAACTATAAATAGTAAGTTTTGACTAGAAAAGTCATAATTTTATTCTCTTCGAAAGCTTCTTCATCGCTTCCTTTTCTATTTGTGAGACACGGACTAAAGAAATCTTCAATCTCTTAGAGACTTCATCCAGGGTCATCGGGCCGTTTTGGTATATTGCTACTAGCGAGCAGTTGCTGTCCTGTTCATAATCTATGAACATTGGGCACTCTGATTTTTCGCAACTTTTGTTGTCCCTCATGCAACTTCTAGAACACTGAGGTAGGTGATCGTCACTCATAGTCCTCCAAATTCATCTCTATCATATCAAATATATCTTGTTTATCAGAATCTGTGATTCCAAGTTCTTCTAGAACTGTTTTTCCGGATTCATAATCCTTCTTGGTCTTGTTTAATCTCTTTTTACCCATTGAGGTTTTTTCCTGTTTTATCTCCTCCACTATTTGCAACATAGTGGGATCTTTGCTGATGTATTTTATTAGTAGTGTTCTAAAAAACTCGCTTTGAGTTAGACCATCATATCGAAGTCTTATCTTCAAGTCTGCTGATTCCTTCTCATAACAATAGAACACAAATTTTGTACTTTTATTTGGATCTCTCATTACAGCAAAATGTGAGTCTGACTCTCTGAAAGACCGGCGGAGGTCTGCGTAATCATCCTAACTTTGTTTCTAAATTCCTTGATGTTTCGAGAGCCGCTGTAAGAAAGTCCTGATCTAATGTTTTGGTGCAAGTCTGGGAGAATCTCTGATACGCTTCCCTTGTATGGGATTGTAGTGGAAACACCTTCCAATGAACTCGCTTTACCTCTCCAGGCAACTTGAGCCTCTCTTGAAGCCATGCCCCTATAAGCTTTGTACTTTCTACCGTCACTAGCTTGAAACACTTCTCCTGGGGACTCTTTTGTCCCTGCGAGCAAAGACCCCAGCATGACAAAATCTGCGCCTGCTGCAAGACATTTTACAATATCTCCCGCGTTTTTGATTCCGCCATCTGCGACTAGCGCAGCGGTGTTGACCACTCTGCTGCAGTCCAATACAGACTGAAAAGTAGGCACACCGTGAGCGGTTTGAATACGAGTGCTACAAATACTACCGCCACCAACTCCAACCCTGATAACATCAGAACCCCATTCCTGTAAGTCCGCGAAGGCTTTTGCAGTCGCGACATTGCCTGCCATAACATCAACTGAATCTCCAAATTTGTCTTTAATTGTTTTGATAGCGCGTTCGACATTTGTGTGGTGGCCATGGGCCACATCAACACACAGTAAAAAAGCACCTGAAGAAACTAACGACTCCGCTCGTTTCATGAAATCGTCTGATACGCCGATTGCTGCTGCAACCCTATAATCTCTTCCAGACTGCGCCCGTTTGACTAATTGCGATTGCTCCTTAATGGAGTTGTATCTATGTACGACTCCGAAGCCGCCGGCTTCTCCCATTGAGAACGCCATGTCCTCTCCTGTAACTGTATCCATGGGAGATGAAATGATCGGTAAACTAAATTTTTCACTTCCAATGATGGAAGTGGTGTCAATCTCTGATCTGGATTCTATATCAGATTTCTGAGGTACCAGGAGGATGTCGTCGAAACTAAAGGTTTTCTTGAATTTCTTCATTTGTTTTTTCACTTTCTTCTTTATTATAGCAGGTTTTGCATATCAAGTCAATGTTTTCTGAATATTTATTTACATGCCAATCATCAATATTTTCATCCTTTGCTGGCGGGCGGTCACATTCTGAACACTTTACTTGTTTTTTGAAGGTTGCCATTTGAGTCTTGAAGTCTTTCATAAACTGCTTTCTCGCCCGGACAAATTGCTTTCTTTTTATTTTCCTTGCAAAGCTTCCCATTACTTATCCCCTGTTGAGCCAAGTGCGCCGGCGCCTCTGGTTGTCTCTTTTCCATAGATATTATCGTCCTGAATTTCTCGCAGCGGTGGTTTCTCAATTCTTACGAATACGCCTTGTGCAACCTTTTGTCCTGGTTCGATAAACTCTACGTCCTTTCCGATATTATGAAGGTTCACAAAGATTTCTCCTGTGTATCCCTCGTCCACAACGCAAGCACCCGTGATGAGGTGTAACTTACTAGCCACACCTGACTTGTTCATGATTTGAAGCATGCAGTCTGGTGGGACCTCCATCTTGATTCCTGTCTCCAACAAGACACTTTGCCCGGGCTGAATTCTACATGCTGCTCCTTCGATAGGGCAGAAGAAAAAATCCATCCCCGCGTCTGTTCTATGCGCCCTAACTGGTAGTTTCGCGTCGGGCCTAGTGCGAAATACTCTTACTCTATTGTTGTCTAATGATGCCATTGCTTTCTCCTTTATGCTAATAGTCTGAACATCTTTCTCATACTGAATGTGGAAAAACCCCACTGTTGATTATAATTTAGTCTGGCCATATATGGCCGGTTGATTTGGACTATATCTTTACTTGGGTCTACACCCCAACATCTGATAGTCGTTGTCTCATTGTTATCGTCAATAACCTTTACTACATAAAAGTTTTTTCCGTTCTTTGATTTCTTTAGTTTGCATTCCCGAGGAATAAACCAAGTCACACCTAACTCAGGGTCGAACTCTGAAATAGGCGGAACGTAAAGTTCATCTAGCTTTTGTCTGACTCTTGGCGTTACCACGGCACTGATTGGGAAGACTCCAGTTAGGTTGACCAGGTATTCTAGCTTCTCCTCCTCAGAGAAGTCACCCTCTGGCTCATATCGCTCTATGTTTTCAATCAGGTTCTTCTCTTTTCGGGGACGGTCTTCTGCAACGGCTGAATAGAAATGCTTCATGCCTGAAAACCTGTCATCCATAAGAGTGTTTAGTGCCTGAGATAAACACAGGGCTGAAATGGATTTCTTGTTCAACTTCGAGTAAGTGATCTTCTCATGGAACAAGAACTCTTCAATTGTATTGAACGGCCGGTTCTCAATGATTTGTTCAATAGCCTTGATACCCAAACCCTTGATAGATGACAGTGGTTGAATCAGAGTTTTGCCGTCGTCGCTGATTTCCCAGTCGACGCCTGATGTATTCACGTTGAGTTGTTCTACATTGTAACCAAGTGATTTCGCTGTTGCGATTGCTCTTTCTTTTCTTGTCTCCGGCTCCTTGTCTAAGAAGGCCGCTAGCCATTCTGCTGGATAGTAATTAAGTAAATAAGCACACTGATAGGATAGTACACAGTAGGATACAGCATGTGATTTGTTGAAACCATATCCTGAAAAGTATTCAAATGTCTCCCAAAGTTCTCTAGCCTCATAATCTTTCATTCCTTTCTCCAAGCATCCGCGCTTGAACTTGTCAAAGATTTTGTCTTTCTGAGCCTGGACTTCGCCAGTGCCCTTCTTAGTAAGTAGTTTTCTGAGCTTATTACCCTCATCCAGGGACAGGTCCTTGCCCAGTTTGTGAGCCAACATAGCAATCTGTTCCTGAAAAATAAGGAAGCCGTATGTTTCTTCCGTTACTTCTCGGACATACTTGTTGACGTACTCCACATCCTCTGGATTTGACTTTGCTCCAATGTACTTTCTATCTACTCCCGCACCTAGTGGGCCTGGTCGATAGATAGAAGTGATAGCCGACAAGTCAATGATGTTGTCCGGCTTCGCATTCTTACAGAACGATTGGGCCCCAGACTCTGTGAACTGGAAGATACCTGCCCACTTACCTTTGTGGAACACGTTCTCCCAGACTTCTCTGTCATCCAGGTCAATCTTCTCTGGATGTAGATTCTTGTCGTAGAATTCCTTGATGTCCGCAAACGTAGGGTTTTCTATTCCGTGATGTCGTTTTAGGATGCGCTCGATGGCGCCTTCCAACATACGAAGAGAAGCGAGACCCAGGATGTCAAACTTGATGAAACCCATGGGCTCAAGGTGTCTTACGTTCATACCCTCGGACCAAGGTGTTTGTCGAACTCCTCCTGAGTTGATAAGCGGCATCCACTGATCTAGGTTCTCACCCACAACAACACCACCAGCATGGCGTGAGGCTGAACGTGTCTGTCCATACAACTTCTCAATGTGGGTCTTGATGTGTGGATACTTCGCCAGGAATGCCTGCAAAGACTCCGAGAACTCCATCAACTCCTCAAACGTGGGAGCATACACGCCAGCCGTAATACCATGCTTTGCCTTGGCCCGAGGTGTTGCCTCATAAACCATCTTGCTTGTTACATTGTTTACTTCCGTGAACTCGATACCGTAGAACTTAGAGATGTCTTTGATGAGCGAGCGCAACTGAAGCGTGTTCCAGTTAGTGATAGGGACCACAGAGTTGTCACCCCACTGGTCGATAAGGACTTCCTTGAGCACCATTGGATCAGATACATCGTAGTCGATGTCTGGATAACCCGAACCTCCCTTAGTCAAGAACCTTTCGAACTGAAGTCCGTATTTGATAGGGTCAACCTGAGTGATGTTCAGAACATACGCCACTAGTGATCCGGCAGCAGAGCCTCGCCCTGCTCCAACTAGTTGTTTCTCTACCGCGACGTCAGCGATAGATTTCATCGTCAAGAAATACTTGGAGAAACCTCTCTCTTCGATAACGCTAACCTCACGCTTGAGGCGATCCACATACTCCTGGTTTGTATGGAGTTCAAGGGACCGAAGACCCTCAACGCAGAGGGCTGCCAAGGTTTGGCCAGCAGTTGAGCCCTCTGGGACAACGAAGTCCGGCAATCGAACTGTGTTGTCTGGTAAGAACGTCTCAATCCTCTCGTGCGCAATCTGATGCGTACGTTTGATTGAGTTGAGTACCAATTCATCATCGTATTCTACCCCACACTCTTTCGAGTATTTCTTGTAAGATTCGAACATCTGGTCGCCGTTCTTTGGATACAGTTCGTAACCAACTTCTTCAACGGAAAGCGGAAGCTCGTCTGATAAGTAGTCTGGCTTGCCCTTACCTAGCCAACCTAATCGCTTGTAAAGTTCACGATCTTTCCAAACGTCTGCGTTGTAGTAGTGCGAGTCTGCAGTAGAGATAAGGTCAATGCCAAACTCTTGGTGCATCTGAATGATGTATTGATTGAGGTCGTGCTGCTCTGGAACATTGTTCCACTGCAACTCGCCATACCATCGGTCACCGAAGATAGATTGCATCTTCTGTGTTGTTTGTCGCATTGCTCCCAAGATAGCATCAGGTCCAGTGTCTCGGTTCTCCCAGTAGTTTCCAGCATAGACGCCACCAAGACAAGCTGATGCTGCGATAACACCTTCGTTGTGCTTCTTGAGCATAGCGTAATCGACACGAGGATAGCGATAAAAGTTATCACTGGTATAAGACTTAGAAATCATCTTGAAGATATTCTGTAGTCCCGTTTGGTTCATAGCCAGCAGGATAAGGTGTCGTCTTCTGTTGAGCACAGACTTGATGCGCTTCTTGGAAGAGCCCTCATCTTCTACCGTAGTCCCAGAGTTGTCGGCCTCATAGTCAGACTTCTTCTTGGAAGCAGCCTTGATCTCCTCATACTCTTCTTTCCACTTCGCGACGGATGGGATGAAGTAAGCTTCACAGCCAAAGATTGGCTTGAACTCTTTGCCGGCCTTCTTCATCTTCTTGGCGTGCAGAACCTGCCAGGCCAAACCATTCATGTTTCCGTGGTCGGTAAGGGCTAGTGCATCCATGCCGTTTTCATAGGCAAAGTCCATGTGCTCTGGCGGATAACCAAGGGCGTCGAATGGGGAGCCCGCAACTGAGTGGGCATGTAGTCCTACGAATGGGATGTTTGATTTCTTAGATGTCATTCACTAATTCTTTCATTTCTTCTACTGTTTCTAGCAATGTGGCTTTCACCACTTCTCTATCAATTTGGAACATCTCCATTATAAACCTTTCCTGGTCGTTTGTCAAGTCTTTATATAAGTCTGGCATGCCAGCATGCTCTTTAATAATGCTTGGCATCATGTCGTAAGTTTCTTCAATTTTCTTCATCTTCTTGTAATCCTCTCTTAAAGTGATATGGTTTTATGAATTTTTTGGACGGGTTATATAATTTACTCTCTGATCTAAAACACTCTTGAATTGACTCCCAGCTATCTAGAGTGTAAAACTCCGGAACCTCAAAAGTATCTTGTATATCTATTATATCTAATCCGAAGATTTTGTCAAGCGTAAAATTACGACTAGACCATCGTTCATGAGGTGGTAAGCTCTTGTCTCCTCGGGTGCAAGATCTCTTTATATGCCATTTGTATGTGTTCCAATCTTCTGGGAAGAAAGTAAATGCTAAGGGCTTTCCGTCTTTCACTGTCTGGCCGTTATGAGTGACATAAAACGATTCATTTCCTCTGATTCTAGTTCTGCATTTCACTAATGGATATGGACTATAGATACCATTTGGAAACGAAACAAAGTATTTTGAAGGGACAACCCATGAACTCATTTTGCTAGATATGACAAATGCAGTAATAGCTCCGTGTAACACGGACCATCCTAGAGAATCCCTTCTATCTCTGTCTTTTTGAGAAACAGGAGTATAATATATTGGTATGTATTTTTCATAGTCAGCTTTCTTTTTGACAAAGTTCCAATTTTCAAACAAGATCGGATCTAGCACATAATCCCCTAATCTCTTCTTTAGTAATGGAGCCACGTCATCATTGCAAACGATCCAGATACTATCGCAGCCGGCCAAAGCAGCTTCTGTTACAGATCTTTCAACTGCAAGGTAACCCTCTCCTATTGGCATCAGGTAATCTGGCCAAGGAAACCCCAATGTGTCTTCTCGGCCGGATAGTGGTATTATCCCAGCCATGTGCTTTCCTTTTGGCGGCTTATTCATTAATGATTTCCAACAGTGATGGCGCCAGAAACTTTACGTGTTCACTGTCCTTGTAAGTGTTTCTATCTTCTTCAAAAACTAATCTTTTTACATGTTTCACTGCAGGTCTTCTGTATTTTGTTGTGCCATTTTTGTTCATTCCTGCAACGGTACCGTTTACCCCTATAGATCGAAGGTACCTCTCCACAACAAACTTGATTGTACTGTCTGAGTATTCAAAATTTTGCAGCTGGTCCAGGGTGAGGTGTGAATCTGTAACGCAATCTGTTATAAAGCTAGCTCCGTCTACTCTGTTTGATGTATAAAAATGTATGCTCGAAACAAATCTATCGTCCTGATTCATCGATGGTATGTTTTTGACAGCTCTTCCTAAATTTTTCAACTCAAAATCATCTATTACATGATACATAGGTGCACTTGGGTGAGAGATTTCATTTTCATGTATTACTCCTGTTGGATCAAAGATCTTGCACTGACCAAACTGGTAACTATAAGTCTGATTTTCAGCAAACAGTTTGAGGACGTCTCCAGTTATCCTAATATTTTCTATATTTTCAAACTGAATGACTTTGCCTATCAAAGATAAGGACAATAGTAGTCTGGATATTACCTTTGGTTCTCTAGAATCTCCCATTATCGAAAGTGGGAATTGCCTGTAGAACAAGTGAGGCCTCTTACGATTATATACGATAAATGAATCAGTCTTAATTGCATAGAACAAAGACTCGACCGTGTTACCTATCACTACCTTTTCTAGTAGCATATCCCTATCTCGAAGTCGTATCGTGAACCTAAGTTTGCTCTTTGGTAACCGTTTCTGCCGAGAATGGTACGCTGGGCTGATTGGTCTGATGGCAAACAAATCTCATCAAGTATCGACATGAGATCATTGTACATCTGTTCGGAACGCGAAGTTAGAACAAATACGCTGCCGCCGGTTGGATCAATATACCTTCTCCACTGAGACCTGTAATAAGTCTGCGTAAAAACATAAAGTTTCACATCTGGCGATGCAGTGATTGCAGTAATCAAATCACTAGGTGCCAGTGTTGGACTCAGATACGACTGGTCATCCTCATCCGAGAAAACAATAATTATTCTGTCTGCATCTTGCCTCCAGTCAACCTTGAACTGCTGTAGAGGGGGGATGGAATCTATGTTTGTCGAGAGTCGGTTCACCCAGCGTGCTGATGATACATCATATGGTCTGTTGGTTGATAAGTTATCGATTGAGAGATAGATAGCATCACGCAACATCTCATTACTAGACCCTGCGGCAAAAGATCCTGCATTTGAGAATGCAGTCATAAAGTTCTGAAAACTCGTGATGTTAGTTTCCATTCTCAAATACTCTGCCGTGTCTATGTCATCCTGACCTGACGCTGGTAGTATTCGCGGACCTGTGATGAGTCCCCATTTCAGTTTATCCTCTGCGGCGAACTGTGTAGCGAACCTGTTCATTGCCATCCTAACTGCACTTATGCTATTAGACATTGATCCAGACCAGTCTAGAATAAAAAGAATATCCGTGTCGGGTATCTCTTCTCCAAAGTCCGTAGTTCCGTCACAGTCATTGTCTGCTCCATCACAGATCTCTCTGCTTGGAACTACCTCTCCAGCACAAAAGTCAAGCAACAAGTCTCCGCTTGATACCTCACCATACCACTGACCTTCTTTACAAATCATCTCACCTGATTGACACACTCCCGTACTTGAGGTGCCTTCTGGTCCAGAATAGCAAGGTTTTGTCAAGTCTTCATCAATCAATCCATCACAATCTTCATCGAAGTTGTTGCAAACTTCCGGGTTTACTGCCACCCCCAGCAGTTCATCGCAGGTCTCTGGAGAGTCAGCAGGGACAATCTCTGGTGGCAACCAGGCGCAAATAGCGAGACAGTCTGTCATCTTCGTCAGAGAACAGTCTTCATTGTCGCATTCACAAGTCTTGAACCCCATACCACAAGAAAGTGGCGGTTCCATACAGGGTATGAGAGCGCCTATCATTTCAGGTGGACAATCACAAGTAAGTGCTTCATCAACGAGGGCATCGCAATCATTGTCAAACCCGTCGCAAGACTCATCCATCGGTTGTCGTGCGGTGCATCCGATCCATCTACCATCCACACACGCTTCAATGCCCCGCTCGCACTCAGTAACACATTCTTGAACCAAAGACTCGTCGATAGATCCGTCGCAGTCATTATCTAAACCGTCGCAAGTATCTTGCTGAAGCGGCCCACACTCTCCGCACTCATTCAATTGGTGTTCGTCTGTTTCATCATCGCAGTCATTGTCAATTCCGTCGCAAATCTCATCTGAAGGGATACAAGTCACGCATTCTCCATAGTAAAGTCGCCCCTTATCACACCTTACCTCTTGTCTTCCCGGTATACCATTGGCATCACAATCATAATACATTGTAAAATCTTCGTTGATTCCTGGCGGACAGTCAAAGGCGTGAGTACATGGGCTCTCATAGATGATTTCTGCTGGTGGACAAGTGTCATCTAAATTTCTATCGCAGGGAACATAATCCTCCCCACAGATATCCAAAAGCGCTTGCTTTGCCTGAATTTCCGTACCTGTCGGGGGGCAATACCAGGTTTGCTGTTGGCAACATCTTGGATGACATTCACAATAGTTGTCATCAGTATTTCTCACACCTTCACAAGGGTCAACGTAAGCGTCGACAGTGATGTCTGGGATTTCTATGATTTGTATATCTTGAGACATAATGTCTGCACTTATGCCTACTTGTAGGTCATTTGTCTCACTCTGTTGTGGAACTGTGTCTGCGCAGGATGCTAAGACTAACAGTAAAGGTAGGTATCTCATTGTGTCTATTCCTCGTATGCTCTCTTTATTCTATTTCTGATCTTCTTTACTAATTTGACGTAGTAAAGGTTCTTGTAAAAAACCTCTCTCTCACATATTGTTCCCGCATTATAAAAACACAAACCTTGATCTAGATTACCTTTTGCATAAATATTGATTGTCCAGTTCAAGATTTGAGTACCGACGCGAATTGCGGTTGTGGGCTTTTTCAGTTGTTCGCAGGTGTATTTCTTACCAGCAGTAGATGGTCCGCCGGTCCATTTTGGTATGACTTGCATCAAGCCACAAGCATCAGCATGTGAAACGACGATCGGATAGTATGAACTCTCCACATACATCAAGCCGGCCACTAACTCTGGTTCTAGATTATACTTATTTGCATTCTCAATGATGTCTTTTTCGTACCTGCAAATGTTTCTTTGTTGGACAGGATTTAGTTGTAAAGCTAAACCAGCAGCGAGACACAGAGTCATTATGGATTCCATTATTTCTCCATTTTACTTTTGATGAAAGATTGTACCGAGTGGGGGAACAATTCTTCTGCAATCTCAAGGCAAGCTTCTGCCACCTGTTGAATCTCCCACTGCGCACCTGCGTGAGAACGAAGTGCAACAAACTTCAACAGATTGTGAAGATTTACCGTTCCGTAATACTGAGTGTACAAGTTTTGAGGCAGAACACCTCTTGCTTGCTCTCTGCAGACGCCTGATTCGAGCATCTTTTCAAAGAGTTTTATGCACTCTTGATGGTGTGTCTTCACTAAAGTCGAAGCGCTGGCGGAGACAGGAAACCCTGCTCTGTTATATTCAACAATTGGATTTATCAAATCATCAGTACTAGCCTGTCTGTTGCTCTTGTGTTGTTGTCTGAAGTCTTTAGGCTCATAAAAGTTAATGTCTACGGATGTATATCTCCTAGATATCTCATTATAGGCCCAAGTACGATGTCTATGGTGTTGACTACGTATGAAGAGAGGCACTGTAAACCTAAACGTGATAGCACAATGCTCAAAAGGAGAGCTGTGGTTATGGTCCATAAGGTAGTTGATAAGTTTAATATCCTTTTCATCTACTTCTTCTTTTTCTGAACCAAAGGAGACCCGCGCTGCGTTAACAACCGACAAATCTGAACCCATATGTGAAATGTACTCAACCGCACCTAATCCATCGTCAAAGAGTTCAACTCTCATCCGGCCTCCTGTATACTCCCACCACATAGTTCTCTAGGATCATGTGGTGAGTCTTATCTTTCAACTTCACTTCCTCGATCATGGTTCTGTCGACAATAATTTTCTTATTATCAATATTGCCAAGTCTAAGGTATTTGAACTGAGGGCTGCAATCAGAAGCGACGTCGATTACAGTTGCTTCAATATACCTATCTTCATCTGGCTTGAAGTCGTCTGGAAGCAGCACACCTGCTGTGGTTTCATTCTTTGCTACATGAGGTACCACCAGGAGATGTCGATTTACTGGCTTGAGACTGAATGGTACACTGCTCATGCTAAGATTCTCCCCATAGAGCGCTGACACTTATTTACATAGTCAGTCAGAACTTCCATATCTGTCTCTGACTTGTAAAGACGATACGCTTTTACGGCCAGCCTCATCTCTTCCTTTGTTAGCCATCCATTTTCGTTGTAAGACTCTCGAAGGTCGGAACGCTGTTCCTTGAACGGTTCCATGGCGTCTTCGATGGCCACGAATGTTTTGATATAGTTTGAGAGGTGCTCCTCTTTGGTTAGCAATTTGTCGTTGTTAGAACTCATAATTTCTCCTTTATTGTTGAGTTGTTCTATAATAATAATACATTTTATCAGTTTTGTCAAGTGTTTTAAATCGAAAAACTTTCACCGCAGCCACAAGTTCTCTTTGCATTAGGGTTCACAAATTTGAATCCGGCTTGATTTAGCTCATCTACAAAGTCTATTTGTGTTCCCATCAAATATAGAAAACTTTTAGCATCTACATAGATTTGAATTCCTTGGTCCGTTATAACACGGTCATCGGCATTTTGATTGTCAAAATCCAATTTGTAAGTGAAACCGGAGCAACCGCCACCTCTAACTGCAGCCCTTACCCCGGTCTCTTCTTTGCTTTCGAGAAGCTCTGTCAATTTCCTTGCGGCACTTTCAGACAAAGTAATCATACAAATTTTATTTCACAAGCTCCGCCGGCACAAGCAACTTCACCAGCTAGGTTTGTGTTGTCCTCATCCTCAGAAACTTGAGTGAGGTCGATATTAGTAAGTGAGGCCATCATAGCTTCGTAAGTCTCCTTTGAGCAATCTTCGAATGGTGCCTGCGTATAGGTTCCGCCGTTATATGGAAGAACCGACAATCCGTTATAGCTACTTCTATTATCCCACATCCACTCGCCTACGTCAACCCATTCCGCGTCTTTTATTGATACAGTTGCTGAGATGTTGTGAGTGTTCTGTCCCTTGCGAAAACCTGGCTTTACCCATTCGTCTGTCACGAATTTTACTCTCTTGAGCAACTGTAGTGCGGACTCTGTTCTCATTATAGAGCCTTCTGGGGCCTTCTGAGGAATAGATATAACAGCAGTAGTGTGAGGGCTAAAGTATTCATCCTCCACTAACTCTGGGTGGTTATTCAGTAGATGCGTATAGATAGGTTCGTTTTTACCTACACGGATTCTGCGGATATAGTAGTCGTTATGCCAAGCGTGAATACCTGAAGAGGTGCCAAGCGTCAGGCTTGTAGTTCCCGCCGGCTTAACGCAAGTCGTTCTGGCTGCTGGCTTGATACCAAGCAATTCTGCGACTCTTGCGTTCTCCGCCTTTACTCCGTTGGCTGCCTCTTTCATGTCAAGCTCTAACACGGCACCTGATGCAATACCGGTCATAGACACGCCTATCAGGGCGTCTTTCTCTGTTGTTCTTCTCCAGATATCACGAAGATAGTGGAAATCTGTATAACTGGCCTGTAGTGTGCCAATGAAAGTTGCTGCTCGAACTCTTTCGTTCAGGTCTGCTTGATCCTCTACGTTAGACACATTTACTTCTGTAAGATTACAGAACTGATATGGACGTAAACCAATCTCACAACAAGGGTTGGTTCCCCAGTCTTTATCGTTTGAAAAATAAAAACCAGGCTCTCCAGCGCCAGAAGCCTTTACTCTGTCCCAAAGGTTCATAAAGTAATCTTTATCGATCTTGTGGCGTAATAATACAACAGAATTATTAGCTCTACCTCGTTGTGGATTGGTTTCCCACCAATTTCCTGTTTTGGCTGCAATCATGTCCTCATCATCTGCTGAGAACAAAGAAATGAGTGCTGCTCTTCTAATGCCGCCTGCAAGAACTGCGTCTGCGATGTGGCAAATCATGTCGTGTACTTCGATTGTAGAAAGTTTCTCGCCGTTTTCACGGTTTGAGAGAATGCCCTCTAGTTTGACCAAACACTCCTTGAGAGGCTGTGGGCCCGGAGCCTTACCGCCTGAAGTGATTAGTGCTGCTCCCTTTGGCCGAATGTCTGTAAAGTCAAAGCGAAGGTGTGATCCGCCCTGAAAGTAAGAGCGAACAAGTGCTTTTACTGCGTCTGCCCAGCCTTCAATTGAGTCGTTGACTAGGAAGCGTCGGGTTCGATTCATGTTTGGTCTTGTGATCTCTGGTAGCTTCTCTACGTGATGCTTCTGCACAGAATAGCCAACACCTGTTCCACCTAGGAGAAGAAACATGGCTTCACCAAAACAACGCCAATCATCAGTAGGCATAAATGCACAGTTGAAGATACGGTTTGGAGCTACTTCGATTGGTTTTCCGCCAAATTGCATAGATCTCATCGAGGGTAAAACTTTTTTATCGAAGACCATCTTATAAGCCTTGATAATTTGAAGTTCCAGTTCAGGAAACTTCTTTAGATGCATGTTCATGTTACGTGTTACTAACTCGTCCCACGTCTCTCTTCTTTGTTCACTCTCCAGGTACCTGGCGTACTTCATGTGCACTGTTATTTCTGATAATATTTGATTCGATAATTCCATTTATTTCTTTCCTCCTTCTTTCTTGAATACTTGGTATTTTTCCTTCAAAGCATCTAACCTGTCCTTCGAAGATTTTTCGATTATATCATTCACTGTTTCACCTGTCTGGGACAGGACTTTGATGGTCACGCTGCTGGTATCCATGAACAAAGGATACACGAGTCCATCCGGGCCGTTCCTATTCTTCGCTACGAAGATACGACCAGTGTTATTGTTCT
>Ga0315330_10000742_pt1 | contig 21188 bp, 18 predicted proteins | sample M140m34915metaG_FD_203453 | JGI IMG/M metagenome (GOLD analysis project Ga0315330, IMG submission 203453) | Ammonia-oxidizing marine archaeal communities from Monterey Bay, California, United States - M1 40m 34915 | ecosystem: Environmental > Aquatic > Marine > Intertidal zone | place: USA...
TTGCTATGCCCCAAATGAGCCTCGAGCAAATCGAAACACTGTGTTACGACGCGCTAAAACGCGCGGGCGCGAGTGACGCCCAGGCAGCGATCGTCGCCGAGGAGATCATGGACGCAGAGGCCGAGGGCATCCGCAACGTCGGGCTCGGCTACCTACATCTATACCTGAAGCATCTCCGCTGCGGCAAAATCAATCCCGGCGCGGCGCCAAAAATCGTGAAGACCTCGGAATCGACCACCGTGGTCAATGCGGATTTTGGCTTTTGTCACCACGCATATGTGATCGCCGAGGAACGCCTCATCGAGACAGCCCGCGCCCAAGGCGTTGGGCTCATGTCGATTCATCAGTCTTCATCAGCGGGCGTACTGGGGTGGTTTGTGCGACGCCTTGCACGCGAGGGGCTGGTGTCGCTGATGTTCGCCAACAGCTCCAAAGCCGTGGCCGCTCACGGCGGTAAAGTACCCTTCTTTGGCACCAACCCCTTTGCGATGGGAGCGCCGCGCGCCGGCGATGAGCCACTGGTGATCGATATGGCGACTGCCTCGACCGCACGCGTGAATCTGGTGCGCGCCGCCGCAGAGGGTCGCGAGATTGAGCCCGGACATGCGATCGACCCTGATGGCAACCCCACCACGGACCCCGCTGCAGGATTAAAGGGCGCGCAACTCCCTGTGGGCGGCCCCAAAGGCTTTGGTCTGGGCTTAATGGTGGATGTGCTGGCCGGCGTACTCACTGGCAGCAACTGCTCTTATGAAGCCTCGATGTTCGCAAACACCGAAGGCGGCCCCCCCAATGTCGGCCAAACCATTATCGCGATGGACCCGGCATTTCTCGGCGACGGGTTTGTTCCTCACATGGAGACCATGTTCAGCGCCCTCACAGAAGGTAACGACGTGCGAATCCCCGGCGCGCGCCGCGGGGCTGAGCGCCTGAAGCATGAAACCGAGGGCGTTGAAGTACCGGAGACGCTGCTAGCGCAAATCGAGACGCTGGCGGCCGGCGGCTAGTGCTACCCGAGCCACTCACCCATCGCATCTTCAATCGCCCCCCATAGGTAACGGGCGAGGGACTGGTCTACGAAAATCGAAAACACGGGTTGACCATTTTCGCTCTGATGGGCGGCGACAATCACTGACACCCGAGCCGCCTGCGTCTGGGCGACGCTGCCCGGCGGAAAGGTGGCCTCCGAGAGATCCACGCCACAAAGCTTCGCCATGATGTCGGCACCTGGTTCGCCTGCGAATTGCAGCCACGCATGACTGTGCTGGCAATACAGCGGCCATATGCCAGCTGTGACTTCCTCGGATGCCAGCCGGCCTAGTGATGCCTGGTTATCCGGCTGTAACAGCCAGAACTCGCGGTGACTTAATGACATCACCCACCCTGACTCACCATTGGCGACAATCTGGTTCGGCGCAGCCGGCAACGTGTGCCCCTGAGCCATTAACCACTCCCGAGCACCCGCACCCCGCACGCCCTCTCGACGCGCGAGCGACAGATCCCGCAACCGAAGCCCACCGGGTCCCTCGATCACCCCACAACCGTCTAGCGGACTGCGCAGACTCACAACGCTTGCCTCGCGTTGTCGGGGTCATAGAACGGCAGGGCTTCAACACGCGCCTGCACGACCACGCCATCCTCGGTACGAATCGCAATGCGATCGCCCGGATTCGCATCATCGGGGTGCGCATAGGCCAGGCCGATGATCTGATTGAGTGAGGGTGAAATCTCGCAGGACGTGACGTTACCCACAATCTCTCCGTCTTTAATCACCAGATGCCCTTCCAATGGCTTGGGCGCTGTGAGGTCCAGTGAAAATCCGACCAGCTGCCGGATGGGCGCAGAAGCCGCGAGAATATCGACCGACCGTCGCCCCACAAAATTGGGTTTGGTGCGATTCATCGCCCAATCCAGACCCACTTCACCCGGGTGTGTCATGCCGTCGGTATCCTGCCCAACAATGATGTGACCCTTCTCTAAACGCAGGAGGCGCTGCGCCTCGACACCAAAGGGCTTGATGTGCGATCGCGCGCCCGCCTCTACAACGGCGTCCCACAACGCAGCAGCAAAAAGGCTGGGCACGTGCAGCTCGTAGCCCAGCTCCCCTACAAACCCAACTCGCATCAGACGCGTGGGAATACCCGCCACATCGCCCTCTCTGCAACCGAGATAAGGGAAAGCGTCGGCACTCACGTCGACCGAACAGCCCAACGCCTCGAGCACCGCGCGGGCATCAGGTCCTGCGATGTTGATGGCCGAGAAGGCCGCCGTGACGTTGGCGATGTCGACGGATAGCCGCCATTGGGCGTTCCAGCGCAGCATCTCCCGATACACCCGGTCGACACCGCCGGTCGTCGCGGTGACATAAAAATGATCCTCCGCAAGACGCGCGGCGACGCCATCGTCGATGACCACACCTTGCTCGCTGACCAATACGGCATAGCGGGTGCGTCCCACGGGCTGCTTCAGAAACCCGTAGGTATAGAAACGATTCATGAACTCCGCAGCGTCGGGGCCGCGAAGCTCGAGTCCACCTAAGGTGCTAACGTCGATCACCCCGACGCCCGTCCGCACCGCCATGACCTCCTCAGCCACACAGCGCAGCTTGTCATCTGGCTCACCATAGAATGCGGGTCGCCCCCAGAGCCCTGCAGGCATCCACTGCGCGCCGGCTGCATCATGCCGGTCAGCGATCGCCGTTCGCCGGTGTGGATGAAACCGTCGGCCGGCTATGTGTCCCAGCGCCTCGGGTTTCACAGGTGGTCGCGCCGTGGTGACGCCCGTCTCGCTGACCGTGCGCGCGGTGGCCTGAGCCACCAAACGTGCAGTGGGCAAGGCTGAATGCCGGCCTTGGGAGGGACCCATGCCGACTGTCGAGTAGCGTTTCACCAGCTGCACATCGCGGTAACCCAACCGGGTCGCGTTCACGATGTCTTTGATCTGCAGGTCCTCGTCGAAATCAACGAATTCTCGGCCCTTTGGGTGAGGAAAGAGGGGCCATGGGTGATTCACCTGCGCTTCGCAGATAACAGACTCACCCTCTTCGGCAGTCATATCAATGCAACCCAGGGCGGCCCGCGCCGCGTTGCGGCCATCTGCCAATACCGCATCAAGTGAATGGGCGCTGTTCACGCTACCCGCCAAAAAGAGCCCTTCGGGAAGCCCGCTCAACGTGAAGGCCGCGCGTTCGTCGTCGTAGTCAAGCTTTGCCCCCGCCTGACACGCCATTTGATAAGCCGGCATAAAGCCCGCACTCATGGCCAGGACTGCGCAATCAGTTTGCGCCAACAACTCACCCACTTCGCCCGGCGCATCGATGCGATGGATATCGACACCACACAGTGACTGACTCCCTGAATCACGTCGCGCGGTGTAAACCGTGGCACCCATATGGACAGTCATGCCCCGCGCATTCGCCTCAGCCAGCAACCCTGCGTCATCCGGCGCATCGCGGAGATCTACCACTGCCGCCACAGACAAACCCGCCTCTGTCGCCGTGAACGCGGTCATCCAGGCCTGGTCATTCCCCGCAAGCACCACCAGCGCGCCCTGAGGCGCCACCGCGTAATGATTGATCAGGCGGTCCAGCGCACTACAGAGGACCACGCCAGGCAGGTCGTTATTGTGAAAAACCACATGCTGCTCACTGCTACCGGTTGCGAGAACACAACTTTTGGCGCGCACCTTGAACAAGCGATCCCCCTGAATCACAGGCAAATAATGATCCGTGAACCAGCCGTTACACAGGGCATGGGTAAGCACCTTGATACCGGGGTGCGACGCGACGTTGGCAATGAGGGCCTCCGCCTCGCCCCGCACTGCCTCGTTATCGACGGCGAACCGGTGATACGTCAAAGAGCCCCCCAATTCGGGCTGCTCGTCGATCAGCAACACCGAGGCACCGCTCTCGGCCGCTTTCAGCGCAGCACTGAGGCCTGCAGGGCCCGCACCCACCACCGCCACATCGCAAAACAGATATTGCTTGTCTTGGTAGCGCGGCGTTGATGACAGGTTCGCTACACCCAGCCCGGCCGCTGCACGAATTAATCGCTCCCACCAGTGCCACACGCCGAAGGGACGATAAAAGGCGCGATAGTAAAACCCCACCGGCAAGAAGCGACCAAACCAGTCAATGATGGCATTGCGGTCCGCCATCAAGGAGCCCGATACGTTCTGAGCCGTGGTCTCCGGGTAATCAGCGATGGGTAATTCGTCCGCGAGGCGGTTGGGCGCAGCCGGCGTTTGCACCAGCGTGTTGGCGTCGTGCCCCGCCATCGTGAGCGGACCCCGAGGCCGGTGGTACTTAAAGGATCGGGAGATCACCCACTGGCCGCTGGCCACCACCGCAGAGGCGACGGTATCACCTTCCAAAGCGGGCAAGTCGCGCCCATCAAATCGTGCGCTCAACGGGGCATCGCGCTTAATGCGGCTGCCGAAGGGCCGTGGCAGTCTCTCCATCACGAATCAGCCCCCGTTGGCTCCGTCGCCGGCGAAGCACCGGCATCAAAAAGTTCCGCCGGGTCAAAAGTCCTTATCACCTCATCGGTCTGGTTGTGGCGTTCCACAATGAACCAGTAACTGCTGGGTGTATGCATCCACCACTCGCGCACCACACCAATGTGGTTGTCGCCATAAAACACGTAATGCGCCCACTCCTGATCGGTGGCTTCGGTCGGACTGGGCATGGGCTTCACCTGACCGCCATAGGTGAACTCGGCGATATTGCGCGGACCGTTCAAGGGGCAAGTAAGGATCTTCATACCGCCCCCTAGTGACTCGCCGCCGTCGCGCCCATCTCGTTCACCTGCCGGAAGGCATCGAAACGATCGAGACTAAAGGGCGCAATGAGGTCCGGCACCTTGCCACCGGATGCCACCAGTTCGGCCATAGTGACTCCACAGATGGGAGTCGCCTTGAATCCCCATGTCCCCCACCCCGCATCCAAGTAATAGTTTTCGACCGGGCTCAAACCCATGATCGGACTGTAGTCGCTGGTCATGTCGGTGATGCCCGCCCACTGGCGCATCAGGCGCATCTCACTCATAAACGGGAACATCTCTACCGCAGACGCAATCAAGCCTTCTTTCAGCTCGAGCGTGGAACGCGTGCCATAGAGCGGATAAGGGTCAGACCCACCACCAATCACAATCTCGCCGCGGCTGGTTTGGTGCACATAACAGTGCAGCGCAGAAGAACTCACGTGTGGGTCTAGAAACGGCTTCACGGGCTGAGTCACCATCGCTTGCAACGGGTACGCCACAATCGGGAGGTGAAATCCGGCCATTCTGGAGACGTCGGCACTGAGGCCCGAAACGGCCTGCACCACGCAGCCGCAAGATACCTTCCCGCGATTGGTTTGCACCCCCGTGACGCGCCCCGCTTCGATATCGACGCCCGTGACTTCGGTCAGTTGATGCAACTCGACGCCGCGCTGGGTGGCGCCCTTGGCGTAACCCCAGGCGACCGCGTCATGGCGTGCGGTGGCGCCGTCGAGGTGCCAGAGACCCGCAAGTATTGGCATGCCGGCAGGGTTTAAATTGAGCGAGGGCACCAACTCGCCCACTGCCTGGCGATCTATGAGCTCGGTGCGGCCACCAAAATGCTTATTGACCTCGGCACGCTGTCGAAACGCCCTGACTGTGGCATCGGTGTGCGCCAGCGTCAGCTGGCCCCGCTGCGAATACATGATGTTGAAATCAAACTCATTCGACAGCCGCTCATAAAGCTTCACCGACTCGGTGTAGAAGCGAACGCCTGCGGAGGTGAGGTAGTTGGAGCGAATCACCGCAGTGTTACGCGCCGTGTTACCGCCACCCAAATAGGCTTTCTCCAGCACCGCGATGTTCGTGATGCCGTGATACTTGGCGAGGTAATAAGCAGTCGCCACACCGTGCCCCCCGCCACCGATGATCACCACGTCGTAATGCGACTTGAGATCAGTGGGAGATGGCAGATCGGCGATTTGCTCGAAGGGGAAGTCTTTATTGAGGCCAAATTTCAGGAGTGAAAACGGCATAATCAGGCACCTTGCCCCGTGAGTAACGCGGCACTGCTCGACAGCGGCATCTTTCCAGGCTCAGTAGCCAGGCAAACAGCGTTTTTCATTCTGCGGGCCCCGCACCGGAGCGAGATTCTTCAGACGCCTCCACCAGCGTCTGCGCGGCGAAGCTTTTGAGCTGCTGCCAGACCTCCGGGTTCACTGTCAGACCCTCTTCCAAAGCCTGTTGCTTAGCAGCAAGCAAGTCAGACTCATCATGACGGGCAAGCAACTTGTACTCGTCCTCAGAACGAATGGTGGGCAACAAATCGACATGATTCGCCATCAGGATCGTCACCCCATCATTAGGGACATCATCGTCGGGAATGTCAGCGAGCTGGTATACCCTAATGGAAGGCACCGCAGAGCCAGCGCGAAAACCGACTACCTGCTCGGTAATAGGAGACTGTGAATGTCGCCAGAATGCGGTCACATTCATCCCCCGACTGGCGAGGCGGGCCAGATACCCCATAATAAGCTGGCGCTGACGGCAATGCCGAATCTTGATGACGGCGAGACCACGAATTCGCGCCTTCGCAAAAGCCAACTCCAGCGCCAGGTTACCGGCGGACAGCACGCTCATGTGTTGCCCGTCCACCACAGCCAGATCTGCGTCCTGATAGATCACGTTGGGTCGGGCTGAGGCCGCGGATGCCACCACGCACTCAAGCCCCTCACTGAGCTCTTTCATCCCGTCAAGCTTGTAGCTCTGCATCCAAGCCACCATCGCCGCAGCGTCGTCGGCATGCCCTGACGTGAACCCCATACCCATAAAAGCCTTTCGGCAAACCGACTGCAGCTCATTGAGGGAGATCTTCATTGCGCGGCGGCCATCCGCTCAGCACCGGGCGCCACTGGGAAGCTCCAATCATCAAATGCCTGCGGGGACGCAGAGCTATCCTGGTAATCGCTCAGCAGCGGCGCTCCTTGGAAAAAAGTGACTCGCACCCAGCGGTCGCCTTTAGGATCGAAGCGGTGCGCACCCAGAAACGACAGTTTGGCGCGCAATAAATGCATGGGCTTCATGTCGCGGTGCCACAGGTTGGCCCTGATCTCCCCGTAAACAGTAGCAGCCATGGTCTGTATGCGACGTATGACTCGCATATGCTCGGGAAATGCCATCAGTAAATCGATTGTTAGCGCCCGTGGTTGTGCCTCCAACAACTCGGCAAGGTCTCGGTAGACACGCTGGGCGGCCGGAGCAATGGCAAGCGCGAGCTCCTTTTCCTCACCCAATTCTTCGCCTCGCACACCCAGCCGCGGCTCCTCTTTTTCCGCCGACTGATACCAGAACCAATACCGAGCGTCCTCGCACTCGTAATCCGCATAGATCGCCCAATCAAAGTGAGTCTCAAGAATCTGTTTGAGCTGGATCAAAGGCATATCGGGCGTCAGATCCAGGTTCTCGTCGGCACCCATCGTGTCATTCAGCGCGTCGACTTGCTGAGGATAAAGCTCGATCAGCAGCGTATTGAGTAATTCCTGGGTCTCGAGTGACAGTTGCGTCTGCGCCCAGTCGAGCAGCTGCTGCCAGAGGGCCTCATTGAGCGGCACCAGCTCCAGCCACGCTAAGACCTGCGTGAGCTCCTGATGCGCCTCACTGTTCCGCACCCGTTGCGGCGCGTCTTCAACATGGGTATCGGCTAAGTAGGCGGCGGCGCGATGGCACAGCGCCAGCATCCTCTCCCGATCGTGCTCGCTTGGCGGCTGCACAACCGCCACAGCCAGCGCTCGCTCCCGAACCCAAATCCACTGACTGATCAGTTGGGGGTGATTGATCAGAAAAGGCGCCATGCCCAGCCCAGTGGAATTGCCGATTCCCAGGTATCGTCGCGCGTCGGGGTGCAGTGCCACGGCGTGGCCCGGGCCCCTCTGCCTCGCGATGTGCTCGACCTGATCCACTGAAAATTCTCTGAGGATATAGACTGCTGCCATCTGCGCAGAAAAAGGCTGCCAAAAGTCCTGATAGCCTTTAATGCGATCGAAATCGGCGATACCAAACTTACCGTTACCGTAAACGGCGGTTGTTCGATACAGATACCCAGCTTCTTTAAGGTGATCTATGTCCGGTTGCTCACCCGACGCCAATGCTGCTGAAACCGTCTCGAAGGCGCGCATCGACTTGTTCGCTCGGGATATGACCAATAATCTCGGATGCTGACGACCCGCTTCTTGCAAAGGCACGTTAGCGGATAACGCAGCCATCAGGTCAGCATCTACCTCGCCCTCCAACAGACAAAAAGTGAGATCCCAAGCCTCGGCGATCACCCTATCGGTGCGCTGAGCATCCTCAAGATGCCGAGAGAAAACCACCACATGGTAGCGGTACGCTGGTGTCTGCAGGCGATAAATCGCAAAACCATGACCATTCTCGTCTAGCTCAAACTGTACGCGAGACACCTGCCATTGTTGCTCGAACATCATGCGCGTGAGCCGTCGTGCAAAGCTCAGTCGTGTCGGTGAAAATGACCCCAGCCGCTCAAGATCCATAACAGTCGCGGGGGATCGAAGCGACAGCGTGGAGTCTTCAACAGTTTGGGTCAGCTCAGTCATGGCTCGGCGCCGCTTTCCAATGAAGCAAACGAAGGCTGCGCGGCACGCTCGAGCAGGTCGACCCAATTGCCGCCCATGATCAAACCCAGCTCTTCCTCCGAAAACCCTTTATTACGGAGCGCGGTGACGATCCCGGGAAAATCCCTGTTGTCTTGAAACCATCTCAGTGGCTCGGGCCACCCGGCATTCTTGGCAGAGCCTTCGCCGTAATCCATGACCTTCGACCAGCGGCCGACGCGCATCCACTCCAGCACTGATTGCGGCTGGGCCTGACATAAATCCGAACCGAAGCCGATGCGATTGACACCCATGCGCTCAGCCGTCCAGGCGACCATGTCAGCGAAGCTTTCCAGCGTGCACTGCGGACCATCCTTGAGGTGGAAGGGATACAGCGAGAAGCCTAACAAGCCCTCATTCGCTGCGACCGCATCCAGCACCTTGTCAGATTTATTACGCAGCGCTGGATGAAAGTGGCTGGGATTGGCGTGGGAGACGATGACAGGCTGCTCTGAATAATCGATCGCTTCCAGCGTGGATCGTTCGGCGCTGTGCGACATATCCACCACCATCCCCACCCGGTTCATCTCGCGGATGACCTGCTGCCCAAAGCGGGTCAGCCCGCTGTCTTCTTCCTCATAGCAACCGCAGGCCAGCAGACTTTGATTGTTATAGGTGAGCTGCATGATCATGAGACCAAGCCGCCGCATCACCTCAACCAGACGGATCTCGTCTTCGATGGGTGAGCAGTTCTGCGCACCGAAAATGATGCCGATGCGTCCTTCTGCCTTGGCGAGATCGATATCCGCAGGCTCATAGACCGGCCGAATCAGATCGGGGTAGGCCTCAAAGCGCTGATTCCAATCACCGAAGCGCGTCAGCGTCTCGCGGGTATTCTCGTGGTAGGCAATCGTGACGTGCACCGCATTCAGGCCACCTTCGTGCATTTGCTCGAAGATCTCGCGCGACCACGCCGAGTACTGCAGGCCGTCGATGACTGTCCAGTCTGGATTCACAATCGCTCCGGCGTCAGGCCTGAAGGTAAACCGTTTTGACGGTGGTGTAGAACTCACGCGCGTATTGACCCTGCTCACGCGGGCCAAAGCTGGAGTCCTTTCGCCCGCCAAAGGGCACATGATAGTCGGTTCCCGCTGTCGGCAGATTCACCATCACGCAGCCCGCAACTGCGCGCTTTTTAAAATCCGTCGCGATAGCCAATGATTGCGTCACGATACCGGCAGTTAAGCCAAAGTTGGTATCGTTAAGGATCTGCAACGCGTGCTCGTAGTCATTCGCCCTAATCACGCAGGCAATCGGCGCAAACAGCTCCTCCCGATTGATGGCCATGCTGTTATCGGAGTCCACAAATAAGGCCGGGGCCATGTAGTACCCCGGCGCGCCTCTATCCAGAGCCTCTCCACCGCACAACAAGGTGGCGCCCTCTTTAACGCCTCGGTCAATCCAGGCGAGGTTCTCATCTAGCTGCACTTGGGACGCTACGGGCCCCATATCTACCCCATCTTCCAGCGCGTGGCCCACTCGCACGCTCTCGAGCTTGGCGCGCAGCTTGTCCACGAACGCGTCGTGCACGCTATCTTCCACAATCAAACGTGAAGACGCGGTGCATTTTTGTCCAGTGCCACTATAAGCCCCCATAAAGGCCGCATTAACGGCAACATCGAGGTCCGCATCTGCCGCGACGATCAGAGCATTTTTGGACCCCATCTCCAACTGGCATTTCACCAGATTCGCTGCGGTCGCCGCCGCGACTTGCTTACCCACGGGAAGGGATCCGGTAAACGACACCGCGTCAATCCGGTCGCTATGAATAATCTGGTCGCCGACCGCGCCACCACTCCCCATCACCAAATTAAAGGTGCCGTCGGGCAGGTTTTGTCGGGCAATAATTTCTGTCAACGCCCAGGCGCTGGCAGGCACCAGATTGGCAGGCTTAAAGATCACCGCATTGCCAAAGGCCAGCGCTGGCGCAATCTTCCAGACCGCCGTTGCCATGGGAAAATTCCAGGGACTAATAATCGCGACGACTCCCACGGGCTCACGCCGGGTCTCAATTTCGATTCCCGGGCGCACTGAATCGGCCCGATCGTCAATCTGACGATGCACCTCAGCTGCAAAATAATGAAAAAATTGGCCGGACCGAAAGACTTCACCTACCCCTTCAGCGCGAGCCTTGCCCTCCTCGCGCGCGAGCAACTCACCCAGTTCAGCACTGCGCTCGATGAGTTCGTTACCAATCGCCATGAGCACCTGATACCGCGTCTCCAAGGGCGACTGCCCCCACTCACTCACGGCGCGCACCGCGGCATCGAGCGCCGAGTCAACGAGCTCGGGCGTCGCTTGAGCATACTCCCCAATCACTTCACGGGTATCCGAGGGATTAATATTGGTCACGGAGGCGTCTGTGTTGACCCATTTTCCGTTGATATAAAGGGCGTGTTGTTCCGCCATACAAGAAGCTCCCAGATGCTCGATCTGGGGCTGATGCTACTCGCTGATTGGCCTAATTGAAATCGCTCGTGCTACTCCGCAAGGGGTATTATTTCGGCTTCCTGAGTCACGTCACCGTTGCGCCAATTCTTGGCGCTGATGCTGGACTTCAGGGTGGCTAAATTGCGGTATGCGCCTCTATCCGCAACCCCGCGGGTGAGCGGAAGGCTAGGGTCGTATGAGTTTGAATCAAGCAACCCTCAATATGCGACGAACGGTAGGTGACACCATGAGAAGAGAGGTGTGACGAGAGTGCCTCGATATCTTCCACCCACCAGTTGAGGTGCGTTACCCCCCGGCTGCCAGGGCGCGCTCGCGGGTATCGATCGGCTCCCTCCGTTCCCTGATAGGTCACCAGCTCAACCTCGCCCAGCGGCTGTCCTGGCTGAGCCCAGATACTCACTTCCAGCGCGCAGCCCGCGGGCAATCCGATCATTTGCTCGATTTCGGGCCCCGCCAAGATGTTATCGTGAGACAACGCAAGCCCCAGCACCTGCTGACAGAAACGCTTCTCTGACGCAGGATCCTGAACAATGCAAACCAGCGGGCCGACACCATAAAAGCCTGTCGCTGGGATCGGGGTCTCGCTGCCCAAAATTTGCAGTAATACAAGATTGATATCGTCGTGCCCCGCGAGATGGATTTCGCGAAAGTGCACCCCGTCGGGCGATACCGCCTCACTGTATTGCTTGTTCCGGAATGCCACACCCTGCTCGGCCAGTTCGGCCATCCGCCGAGGCAAATCATCGACATAGATATCAAGGTTTTTGGGGCAGAGATCAAAGACGGCGGCATCAGCCCGCACCGATTCGGTAGCGCCCTCCCACTCGACCAAATGGATCGCGCCAAAGGCTGCACCGGGGGCTCGCACCATGGCCTGCCTCGCCACCCTTTGATCAGGCAGTCGCCAGTGCGCCCTCAGGCCCGGGTCATCCCCTTCGGCAATCCCAATCTCCTCAAAACCCAGCTTGCCCGACCAAAAGGCCAGCGCCGCTTCAAGGTCTGCCGTGCCAATGCTCACCCAATGCCATGCGCTATTCATTAGACTTTGCTCCGTCAGACTTCGTGTGCGTCATCAAAATCGACCTCGGGCATCACGACGCGGGATATTCGGCATCGACCGCCTCCAACAAATCATCCACTAACATGCCCACGTAATAGTCATTCGACAGGGCTTTGGCCTCATTCAAATAGGCGCGCATCGCTTCGGGGGTCAATTCGGGTCCACACGCCGCGAAATCGCCACGCAAACTTTGCCTGGGGAGCGCCACTAGCGCAGCTAACCTTCGGTAACGCGCCGCCCGCTGCCAAAGCTCGTAGGTTTTGCAAATATCAGGCTCTATGGTTCGGCCAACAGAGTAAAGGTAGCCGATCACAAACAGAGACTGGGGATAGTCAGCATCAAGCGCCTCGAGCCGATAAGGCATGGCTTCCTCACCCCGACCTGAGTAGCCATACGCTCGACCCAACTGGTAGTTGAGCCGCGGGTTATCGGGATCCTTGAGCACGGCTTCATGGCAGGCCGCTATAGCGGCGACTTTGTCCATGCCACTGCTGCTCACAGCCGGCGCTACATGACCCGGGTCGCGCCCATGAGAGGCGAGTCGGTCACACTCTGTCACTTCCTGAGAAAAGCGGCTGTAATCGTAATCTTCAAATTCTACTGCGCTGCTTGCCGCGCACCACAACAAGGCAGCCAAGGTGTAAAACGCACGCCTGTTCATAGCGCATCCTAGTAAAGTCGTTATGACTGTTGATTGCGAGAGTGCGACAGCGCGATCGTTTTTTCAATGCTGGAGCCAGTCCCCTGTTCGCGCTAAGGGTCGCTCAAGCCCTGGTCATTGCCAAACACGGTCTATACGGAAATCGTTACCCGCGTCATGATAATCTGGCGCTGTGCCCGGCTTGACCTCGACGCCGTGCGCAATAGCTCCAAGCACCGGCCTTACCTGAGAGATCCGCACATGACTGAACCATTTGTGACTCACCAGAGGGACAACGCGATTCTCTGGCTGACCCTGAACCGCCCCGATAGGCGGAACCCCCTCTCGAGCGATATGATCGACGCATTGTCGAGTGCAATCGAGACAGGCAATAAGGACCCCGCCGTTCGGGTCATGGTGATTCGCAGCAGCGGGCCCGCCTTCAGCGCCGGACATGACCTGCAGGAAACGCGGCGCCGCAACGATGAGGGTCAAAGCGACTGGCAGGCGCGAGTTGATCAGTTATTGCAGGATTGCGCTGCAATGATGACGAGCATCCTGCACGCACCCAAACCCATCATTGCCTGCGTTCAGGGGATCGCCAGCGCCGCCGGCTGCCAACTGGTTTCTGCCTGCGATCTGGCCATTGCCTCAGAAGACGCCACCTTCTGCACGCCGGGGGTCAACATTGGCACCTTTTGCACAACGCCATTAGTCGGTATCGGCCGGAATCTCTCACGCAAGCACGCACTCGAAATGGCACTGACTGGTGATCAGTTCGATGCCGCCACTGCCGAGCGCTTTGGGCTCATCAACCGGTCGGTCCCCGCGACCGAACTGGAGCAGGCAACCCAGGAGTTAGCGGGCAAGATAGCGTCTCGCTCAGCCGAGAGTATTGCTCGTGGAAAATCAGCCTTCTATCGCCAGGTCGAGATGCCCCTTGATAAGGCGTTCGAGCTGGCCAATCAGGTGATGCGCGACAACCTTACGTCCGACGGAGACGCGCGCGAGGGTATTGGCGCCTTTCTGGAAAAACGCGACCCCGAGTGGGGTTAGTCACCCCATGCGTCTTGAATCTGATGAGGCCATTGCCCAACTACTCGTGCAGGCAAAACGGATCGCCTTGGTAGGTGCCAGCGCGAAGCCCGAGCGACCCAGCCATCGAGTGATGCAATTCCTGCTCGACGAGGGCTATGAGGTATTTCCCATCAACCCGGGCTTGGCGGGGCAGAAACTGCTCGGGCAAACGGTGTACGCCTCTCTGGCAGCCCTCCCGACAAGGGTGGACATGGCAGATATTTTCCGCGATGCCGCATCACTGCCGGAGGTCACGCAGGAAGTTGTGGATGCCGGGATACCCGCGATATGGACACAGTTAGGGGTGGTTCATAGCGAGGCCGAGCGCACTGCGGTAGATGCAGGCCTCCAAGTGGTGGTGGACCGCTGCCCAGCGATCGAGATACCGCGACTGCGCGACGCAGGGCTAATCCCCTCTCGCCCGCTGCAGTCTTAGACTCCCTCAAAGACCGTAGCCTACTGACCGCCACTCAGTCACTGCCTACTGATCAATGCCGGCTGTCGCTAGCTTATAAAGCTAGAGGCTCGCCACCCAATCCCTTTGCTTCGCCAGTTACTCGCCCGCGGTTTTCTTTACTGCGAGTAAGTCCTCATATTCGGGTTGATCCCCTTTGGCCTGCGCCATAAAGGTTTGGCGGATCGCCTCACCATCTAACATCGATGCGTTCCAAGTCGCGATATAATCAAGACCGTCTGCGGTGCTGTGATCACGGGCATAGTTGACCATGCGCTTCGCACCGGTAACGGCAAGGGGGGAGTTCGCAGCAATCTGTTTGGCGATTCCCATGACCGCTTCAAACATTTCCTCTGCCGAGTCATAGACCTCGTTTACCAAGCCAATCGTTTGGGCTTTTTCCGCACTAATACGCTCAGCGGTGTAGGACATTTGCCGCGCCCAACCCTCAGAAATCAGCTTGACCAAGCGCGGGTATGTGCCGACATCTGCGGTCATTCCAATGGCGGTCTCGTGGATTGAGAAGAAGGCGTCCTTGGTGGCATAACGGCAATCACACGCCGTGATGAAATCCATGGCGCCACCGACCGCAGCCCCCTGAATAGCCACTAAAACGGGCATGCGTGCTTCCTCCAGACAAGTGAAGGCACTCTGAAGCGCCATGCAGTGATGGCGGAACGCCTCTGCTCCGACGCTGGGGTTAGTGCCCGCCGGGCCGTCTAATCCGCCGTCGGTGAATACCGATATATCCATTCCCGAAGAGAAGTGCTTGCCCGCTGCAGAGATGACCAGCACGCGCGCAGAGGCCTCCCTTGATAGGGTGTTTACTGCGTCTGGAAGCTCTGTCCAGAAGGACGGAATCATCGAGTTCGCTTTCTCGGGACGATTCAACCGGATGTGGGCGATGCCGTTGGCAACCTCTAGTTCGAAACATTCGTAGCTCATCGATTGTTGCTCCCTGTGATCTTTATAGGATTCCCAGCCTCCTCAAAATAGAGCAGCGCTTTCCTTATTGACAGGCCTTGGTTAGTGGGCCCTGCCAGGGGTGCTTGAACGATAAATTTGCAGCCAAGCCTCTCTGCACCCTGCGAACCGAGACTATAACGACCGACCCCCCGTCTCCTCCAACTGGGACAAGGACCACAGCGTGAGTCCCGCCGCCAGCAAAATGTAGACCGACACGTAAACAATGCCGAGCTCAGTCCAGAGCAGCACGGCAATGGTGGGCGCTAGCGCACCACCGAGAATTGCGCCGATCTGGTACCCCAGTGAAGCGCCAGAATAGCGCACCTCCGTTGAAAAAAGCTCAGTAAAATAAGCCGCTTGCGGGCCATATTGCATGCTAAGAAAGATCATTCCCATTGTCACCGCCAGCGTGATCAAGGCCGGACTCCCAGTGTCGACTAGCGGAAACAGCGCGAAGCCCCAGGCGCCGGTCAAAATGGCGCCCCAACGATACACCTGCTTGCGTCCCACCCGGTCAGAAAGGCCTGAAAAATAGAATACAGCCGGCACCATCACTCCCGCAGCAATGAGCACTGACATCAACATCTCATCTCGGGTCAGATCGACCGACGGAGAGTTCAATCCGTAGGCGATCACGAAGGCGATCAAAATATAAAAGGTGACCTGCACTGAGAGAAAAGCACCGGCCGCCAACATGATTCGCCGCGGGTAGCGACGGATTGCTTCGAGCACCGGTGAGCGGGGCACCTCGGCAGGCGCCCCCGAGTCGGCCTGTGCCGCCTGCAATGCTTTAAACGCGTCCGTATCTTCCATACGCAGCTGTACATAGAGGGAGATACCAATGAGGACCACGCTGGCAATAAAGGGCAATCGCCATCCCCAGTCCATAAAGGCCGCATCGCTCATGGAAGCGCTGACCGACAGGAACGCGAGATTGGCCAGAATCACGCCCACTGCAGCGCCCGCTTGCGCATAGGCTCCATACCAACCGCGTCGATGATCGGGCGCGCTCTCGGTGACCAGCAACATGGCCCCACCCCACTGCCCACCAATCGCAAGGCCTTGTATGAAGCGAAGCAGAACCAACCCCAGCGGTGCGGCAATGCCAATAGACTGGTAAGTGGGCAATAGGCCAATGAGAGTGGTCGCCACCCCCATAATCATGAGCGCAATCACCAGCGTGCGCTTGCGGCCCACTTGATCGCCGAAGTGTCCGAACACCACGCCACCCAGTGGGCGGGCAATGAACCCGACTGCAAAAGTGCTGAAAGAAATAATGAGCAGCACCATTGGCGGCAAATCTTGCGGAAAAAACGCCTTGGGAAAGATGACGGCGGCCGCCGTGCCGTAAAGAAAAAAGTCGTACCACTCGATACTGGTGCCGGCCAGCGAAGTCATCGCCACACGGCGCATATTTTGCTGCTTGTTTGCGTCAATTTCTGAGCTCATTACCAGTCTCTCTATCAATCGAGGAGGAAGCGAAGCAAATGCCTCAGCCCTTATCCCCGCACTCGCCTATCGTGATTGATGGTTACACGCTGCATGTGACGGCGATGGGGCAAATAATCACAAACCGCATAATGCTGAGTGATGCGGTTATCCCATATCGCCACGGTATCATCCTGCCATCGCAGACGAACCTGAAATTCCGGTTTCCTGACCTGCTGAAATAAATACTGAAGCATTTCGTCGCTGGGACCTTGCGTCATATTAAGAATTTGGCGGGTGAACGATTGGTTGACATTGAGGTACTTGAGACCCGAAACCGGATGGGTCTCGATGACAGGATGAACGGCCGACCCCACTTCCGACAGCGCTTTGTTAATCGCCTCGACGCCTCCCTGCCTGAAGTAATCATTCCGAAAAGTGCCCATATCATGCACTGCAAAGAGTGATGCAAGATCAGATTTCCAGCCTTCGGAAAGCGCCTCATACACCGCACTCATGCTGGCCCATAAGGTGTCACCTCCAATCGAGGGTACACTCACTGCGCGCAGGATACTGGCAAAGGGCGGGGAAGCCCTGAAAGTCAGATCTTTATGCCAGTCTTCCGTATCAGGTGGGTTATCGGCGTCGGCGATGAGCTCAACAATACTCTGGAACCCTTCAACATGCGGATACACCGGATGCCCCGGGTCAATTTCTCCGAAAGCGTTGGCCAGCGCCAAATGGGACTGTGGAGTGAGAGACTGCTTCCTGAAGAACAACACCTGATGCTGGGTCAGTCCTTGATAGAGTTTCTCAGCGTCGGTGTCACGGAGTGGCTTGCGCAAGTCAATACCGCGCACCTCCGCCCCCAGTGCGCCTGTCACTGCCAAGAGTTCCATACCCCCCTCCTGATGAAGCCTTGCCCGCAGTTGCTCGCGCATTATCGCTCGCCGATGCATTACGGGGAACACCTTTGGTTGCACTGTTACCCGGTGGCGGACTCATGGCAATTCCTACCCTGGTGAGCTCGCTACTGCTGGCACTAAAAGTCGCTCGGGCAGGCCCAGCTCACTTCAGCGCTCTAAACTCAGGGTAAGCGTGCTTTACGGCTCCTGCTTGGGCCTGAGAACCAGAAGCGCATTGCCGGGCATTTTGCCTGCAAACGCATATCCTGAATTCAGGATAATGCGATCCCCCACCACCAACGGCGCCTGCCCCCCGCCAATCGAGCCGCCCGATGCCTGCCTGCCATCCACGGCGAGAAAGCTTTGCGTCGTGTCAAACTCCCAAAGCACCGTCCCGGTCCGAAGATCGAACGCTCGCAGATAACCTTCGTTGGAGCCCGCCAGAACGTAGTCATCGGTAACTGAAATGGCGGCGGAATAGCCAGGATAGCAGCCCGGCCGGCCCTCGCAGACATCCTGTTCGGCGGGGGCTTTCCAAACATAATCCCCCGTATCGATGTTCAGCGCGTAAAGGCCAGGCCGCGCCGGCTCATCATAGTTTCGGCCATCGGGCACATCGCTCACAGGCACAAACACCTTGCCATCGTGGGCGGCAAGTCCAAAGTTGATGCCCGCCACAACGCCACCGCGCCCTACCTTATTTTTCCACAGCACGTCGCCGTTGGCTGCATCTAACGCAGCAACCACACCGCCTTTATCACCCGCCAAAATGACGCGCCTACCTTGCGAGTCCAAGGCGATCACGGGCCCTGCGCCGTAGTCGTAATCAGGGCCGTTGTCGTCGGGGCAGTTCACCGGATCAAGGTTTTCACAAGAGCCATTCCAGATGTCGCCAAAACGCGCTTGCCGCACCCAGGTGATCTCGCCCGAGGCTTTATCCAGCGCAATAATAGAATCACTGCGCTCCGAGCCCGAACCGGAGTAGTCATCGCCGGTAGCGATGTACAAGCGCTCCTCATCCATCGCCATACCCGCCCAGATCGGTACGCCGCTGGGGCCATACTGAGGCGTGCCCGCAGCACTCACGCCTGTGGGCTGGGCAGGGGGGATAAAGTGGCGACGCCACCGCTCCCGCCCCGAGCGCGCGTCCAGCGCCACAATGGCACCCCTAAAAGAGCAGCAGGGGTAATTGCGGGCAATTGCCGCCCCCTCCTCAAGCGACGAGACCGGCACATAGAGCACGCCGTCATCCAACTCAGCCGCCGCTGTCAGCGTGGCGGCACTGTGCTCGTCAATGCGCTTGCGCCAGCGCAGCGTGCCGGTCAGCGCCGACACGGCATACTGATTACCGGTCAGGTCTCCAAAAAACAAAAGAGGGTCAGCCGCCTCGTCGCCCGGCTCCCAGCCCTCTAGCGTGAGACCGTTGCGCACCTCTGCAGACGCTTGAAATTGCCATCGGGTGCAGCCTGTCTCCAGATCGAAGGCATAAACCAACCCGCTCTGACTGCCTACAAATAGTGATCCCGCACCAATGGCCGGCTGCGATCTGGCTCGATTGGCAGCGGGATAGGCAAACGCCCAATCGACTTCGAGCGCACCGAGGTCCTCTGATGTCACCTGAGCTACGGAGCGGGGTATAAAGTGTCCCCCGCCCTTCGCTAGACCCCAGTGCTGAAATACCGGCTGCTGATCGAGATCGAACCGGCCTCGCCCGCCCTCGCAAGCAACACCCGCATTGGCCGCCTCTCCCGGCGTGATCTTGCGCTCAGCAATAAATTCGGCAACGGCGATTTTTTGCTCCATTGAGAGCTCGCTGGCCACCGCGCGCATGGGACCATCAATCATTGCCGTCAGGATCGTTTCAGGTGAAACGTTTTCCAGCACATATCGCTGCGGTGCACGAACAGTATTACCGTCGTGACAGGCGGCGCAGTGCTCAGCGTAAACCTCCCCCCCCAGCGCCTTAGTGCCAGGGTCCAGATCTAGAGTGACCTCCTGATAAGCAGCCGAATTTGCCTTTCCGGCGTTCGCTTGAGCGAGTGGCATGATGATGAGCGCCATCACGGCTAAAGCACAGGCCTGCGGCCACGACGAGCGCAGCTTGCCTCCTTTACGGTGGTTACATCTTGAGTCGAACCCTTCCATTGCCGCCCTCAACTACCCTAAACCCCACGACTTACGCTGAGCGCAAGCTATCCCAGAGGGTGAATACCGGATCACCTAATCCGCGCTCACCCTTGACCATATCCTCAAACATCCCGAGCCCCATTAAATCCTTGGCGGGGCTGGAAGTCGTCCAATCCATGACAAAGGTGCGGTGACTGATTTTCCATTGGCCCTCGCGGCGCTCATACCGATCGATATAACGCCCTCCTGTCATCACGTCCTGAGGCTCCTCTCCTACGATCTGTTGGTAGGCGATGACGTAGCTTTCTCCGACCGCTGCGTCGCCCTCGATGTCTATCCAGTGGTTGGTCACCGTGTGCGCAACGCGCGGGGAGACCTGTTCCAGTATGCGTCCAATCTCAGTCGAAAATGCTGTCACCGGACCGTTGAACGCACCCGAGACGATCGCCGCATCCTCATGAAAGGCGCTCAACAGCGTCTCGGGATCTCCGCGGTCCACTCCTCTGACATACCGACAACCCAGCTCAACAATGGCCTGGTGCGACACTACCTGATCAATCGCTTCGGCTTCATTCATGGCTGTATCCTCCGTTGTTTCTCGCTTTTGGCTCGCGTGAGCGAGCATAAGGGCATTACCCGCATCCTCAGGGTAGTGCGCGCCGCGCGGCGCCGCAGAACCCAGATCAAAAGGCATCACCTCAGACGGTGTTGACGCCGGCGGGAACTGCCGAATCCAATCCAGCACATAGTGACGGTGCTGCATTCGCCACTCATTGTTTTGAAACGAATGACGGTCCAGATAACGACCGCCGACCAGATGAGGCTGGGGGTCACCGTCGGTCGGTAGCGTCACCCAGGCCATCACATAACTTTCACTGACGGCTAGCTCGCCGCGAACGCACACCCACATATTGCTGGTGCGATGCGAAGACATGGGCGCACCGTCGTGCATCGCGGCAATTGCACTGGCGAACTCCCCCGCAGTGCCCTGCAAGGATCCGTAATCCACTGTGCCGTCAGCGTGATACGCCTCGCGCAGAAGCGCTTCATCCGCGCGATCAATACCTCGCGCGTGCTGCGCGAGTCGCTTCTGAATCTGCGTGCGCGACCAGACGGTCCAGGCGACTGACTGAAGTCCGATTGCTTCCGGTAACTCATCGCTCATTCCAGCAGTCGCCTCTGGCTGGACAAGCCGATTTATCCGTTGCTTCGCTCATGACTCGACTCCAGTCACTCGGTCATCAGATCATTGAGATTCTCGTGAAAGGCCTGAACGCGACGCTCCTGATTAGGCATCCAAAAACCCTGATATCCCGCAGACGCTAAACCCTTCTGCTGCATCTCCGCGATACTCAGATCCTGATCCGCCGTCGTGCCAAGCGTTTTTTCGCCGTAACGGATATGCTCATGAGGCGCATCGGCCACCGGCAGAT
>Ga0315330_10000743_pt1 | contig 21148 bp, 25 predicted proteins | sample M140m34915metaG_FD_203453 | JGI IMG/M metagenome (GOLD analysis project Ga0315330, IMG submission 203453) | Ammonia-oxidizing marine archaeal communities from Monterey Bay, California, United States - M1 40m 34915 | ecosystem: Environmental > Aquatic > Marine > Intertidal zone | place: USA...
GGACTAACTAATTGGATATTCTTGCAAACATTTTGCTTTTTAAGTGCTTTATGAATTCCTATATTAAAGTCGGGTGAATCAATTCCTATAAATATATCTATATTATTTTCTGTGAAAGTTTTAATGAGCTTTTTTCTATTTGATGTTAATTGCTTATAGTTCAATAAAGGCTCTATGAGACCCATGATTTGCAGATGTTTAAAATCAAACATTGATTCTAAGCCAAGAGATTCTATTTTAGGTCCGCCGACTCCAAATAGCTTAATTTTTCTTGATTTAGATAATTCTTCGATAAGCTGGGATCCTAAAATATCGCCAGAATGCTCTCCAGCAACTATACCTATCTTTAATGTATCTTTAGTTAAGGTCACTTACCTAGTGATGCCTCTTGAAGATATCCTTATAGACTCTATTAATATCGACAAGTGCTCGTTTGGATGTTTTTGCTGAAGTTCTTCTAGTTTAATAAGAGCCTGATCAAGCTTTAGAGATTTACGATAAATAAGTTTATATGCTTTTTTTAAGAGAGATACCACATCATCATTGATACCGTTCCTAGATAATCCTACTGAGTTAAGACCTATAACCCTTGCAGGATTAGAGGCAACTTTTACAAAAGCAGGTACGTCCATTGTTACTGAAGTGCTCATTCCAGTAAAAGAATAATCACCAATATTGCAAAATTGATGAATTGCAGTATAGCCTCCGATGGTTACAAAACTACCCACCTTTACATGACCAGCAAGAGCAGCATTATTTGCAAATACATTATGATCACCTATTACACAATCATGTGCTATGTGCGCATAAGCCATTATTAAATTATTGTTTCCAATGCTTGTAATGCCTTTATCTTGAATGGTGCCTCTATGGACAGTTACGCCTTCTCTAAAGGTATTATTGGCACCTATAATTAATTGGGTCTTTTCTCCCTTGAATTTTTTATCAGGAGTATCTTCTCCAATGCTTGAAAATTGAAAGAAAATATTTTCAGGGCCAATAGAGGTAGGGCCTTTAATAACAACATGTGAATGAAGTATACAATTCGGTCCAATTACTACATCCTCTCCAATAATACAAAATGGCCCAACTGAGGAAGTCTCATCTATCTGTGCATTAGGATGGATTACTGCTGTCTCATGTATTGTCATTATGCTGGTGTGTCCGCACACATTATTGTTGCTGAGCAAGCCAATTCATCATTAACTTCTGCTCTAACATCAAATTTCCATATACCCCTCTTTACATTAACGACTTTGCTAAAGAGATGCAATGTGTCCCCAGGTCTAACTCTTTTCCTGAATCTAACATTATCAACGCCTGCAAACACATACAATGAACCTTCTTGGGGAGTTTTATCCATTGTCTTGAAACCTAATATGCCTGAGGCTTGAGCTAGCGCCTCTATGATTATTACTCCTGGCATGATTGGATTTCCTGGGAAATGTCCTCTTAAGTAATCTTCCTCCGGAAGAACTTTTTTTATAGCATGTATAGAATTTCCAAGATCAATTTCTATGACCTCATCAATAAACAAAAACGGCTCTCTATGTGGAAGATATTTTAGAACTTCTTCAGTGGCGGATGACATGAGTTTATTTCCTTTTTTTAATGAAAATTGATGATTTTGCCCAATCTTTAGGATTTTGTGCCGGCATTATACCTATATATTCTCCACCCTCAGAAATATTTTTTGTTATAAGTGTATGCGCCCCTACAGAAACATTATCAGTAATACTTAGATGGCCCAGAACACCTGACAATCCTCCCATTCTAAAATTTTCTCCAATTACAGTTGAGCCAGCAATAGCACAACATGCTGCTATAGCTGAGTTTTTACCCAGATCAACATTGTGAGCAATATGGATCTGATTATCTAATTTCACTCCATCATGGATAATAGTGTCATCAAGCGCACCTCTATCAATTGTGCACCCTGCACCAATCTCAACATTATCTCCAATAACAAGACTGCCAAGTTGCTCTATTTTTACATAACCATTTTTAGTGGGAGCATAACCAAACCCATCAGATCCTAAAACAGTGCCAGGGAATATATTACAATTTGATCCAAGCTTAACATTGCATACCAGTGATACATTTGGTTGTATGCATGAATTGTGCCCAATGACACAATTAGGTCCAATATAAACATTTGCACCTATGAATACGTTATTACCAATCTTTGCATCTGAAGACACAATTGCTGTTGAATGAATTCCATTATTATTTATATCATTGTAAAAAGGACTGAAAAGTTTAGAGGCCATAGCATATGAAAGATATGGATCTTCAGAAACTAAAAAATTTTTTTTGTCATCCTCTTTAACGAAGTCTTGATGAACAATAAATGCTTTAGCTTCAGAGGTTTTAATGTATTTAGAATATTTTTTATTTGATAAAAAGGTTAAAGAGGTTTTATTAGAGTTCTGTATAGTTGAAAGGTTATCGACGATAGCTTTGCCATCGCCGATTAATTTAGCATTTATGAGTTTTGATAACTCTAATAAAGTAAAACCTTGGTGAGCAGTCACTACTCAGTTGTAGCAGTCTCAGTAGCTTGAACATCAAGCATAGAAGTAACATCATCAGTCAAATCTATAGCTGGGTCACTAAAAAGAAGAGCTTCATTTTTTGCCAATAAAACTGAGATTTGTTTTGCAGCTATAAGTTCACCAATTATTTTTTGCATAGCTGGGCCGTTCTCAGCAAAAACTCTTTGCGCAGTTTCTTCCTGTGCGGCTTGGATTTTTCCAGCTAAAAATTCCAGATCTTTGCCTTTTTCTTGAATGTCTCTTTGAATTTCTGCAATTTCAGCCTGAGATAAAGTCTCTGCGTCTTTCTGTAAATTCTCTGCTAATGACTGTCTTTCAGCCTGGATTGATCTAGCTTCTTCTAAGTTTGCAGCATAATCAGCATCTTCTTCAAGAGCTTTAAATGCATCCTGAGCAGCTTGAGTTGATAGAACCGCAGTTCGCATATCAATAACGGCTACTCCATCAGCTGAAAAGACAGGAAAAGATAACATCAAAGCTGTTAAAGCGATTAAGTTAATTTTAAGTTTATTGTTCATGTTTACCCCTCGTTGGAATCTTATATTTTATATTAAATCTGTTAAAAAATACTCAATTAAAAAACATTTCCTACAGTAAATTGGAATTCTTCAGTTCTTTCTTGTGGGCCTGCATTAGTTGGTTTTGAAATAGCAAAACTCATAGGACCGAAGCCAGTGATCCAAGTCACACCAACACCATATGAATATCTTAATTCCCCAAGATCTGGTTTGTAGCAGTTATACTGATATTCTTTACAATTATCTGAGAAAACATTACCGAAATCGAAAAAGAAAGCTGATCTCATAGATCTTTGATCTTCGATGAATGGCAATCTAAAAATTAGCTGAAGGCTTCCTTCTACCTTCACATTACCACCTATTGGAGCATCATAATAACGAGATGTAGTGTTTGCATATGGATTTTCATATGGAGCATCAACTTCGCCGTCTCCATCGGTATCAAGTAAATTTGGGCAAGTTCCTTCCGCATAATTAAATTCATAGCATGGAGCTTGTGTGCTCCTTGGCCCCAGTGTATTTGATTCAAAGCCTCTTAAAGATCTTGGGCCACCTGCATAAAAATTCTGAAAGAATGGCGTTTCTTCAGAGTCACCATATGCATCCATATACCCAAGCTCCCCAGAGAAACCAAAAACTAAGTTACCAAACCCAAGAGGCTGATATGTTTTTTGCTGAATGCTGGCTCTGTAATAGTTGAGATCACTAAATGGTAGTGTTGTCATAAGACTAACGCTTGTTGAAGAGCCATCGGTTGGAAATAGTCCTCTATTTAGGGTTACTCTTGACCATACAAAATTAGCGCTAACGGTATCAAATACATTGCCTTCAGATGCAACAAAATCATAAATCTCCCTTGCAGGAAGAGTGCCTATACTAATATCTGTTTTGTCATACGTTAAATTGAAGCCAAGTCTCTGTGTATCTGATATTGGGTACCCATATTGAACACCCAGCCCTTCTGAATTTGTAAGATAATTAGCAACATTATATTCACCGTAATCAGTTTCACGAAAATATAAGTTGTAGCCAACACTAACCCCATCAACAGTTGCATAGGGATCCATAAAAGCAAAATTATACATCTCGCTATAAATATTCTTATTAATACCAAGGCTTAAAGTATTGCCTGTTCCCATAAAGTTTTGTTCTTGAAGATTAAATCCAAGCTGAAGGCCAAAATCACTATATCCAACATTACCGCCAATTGAGCCAGTACTTTCTTCCTCTACAGAATAAACAACATCAATTTGATCGTCAGTTAAGGGGACTGGGATAGTTTCGACACTAACCTCTTTAAAAAATCCAAGTCTCTCTAAACGGATTTTACCTGCTTCGATATTATCGTCAGAGGTCCATGCCCCTTCAAATTGTCGCATCTCTCTTCTAAGCACATAATCTTGGGTAATCTCATTGCCAGTAAAGAGAATTTTTCTAGTATAGGTTCTCTTGCCTGGGATAATGTTATAAGTTAGATCTACTGTTTTATTTTCATCATCAGTTTCCGGGACCCCACTTACCTCTGCGAAAGCATAGCCTTGGTTACCAAGGATTTTTTTAAAATAATCTTCAATAGCTGTGATTTGGCCTTGAGAATATATTTCGCCCTCTTGCGATGAGGTTATTGGCAAGTATGCATCCTCATCAAAAGGTATGTCTCCAATTACATTTACCGCGGAAATGGTATATTGATCTCCTTCAAAAACATTAAAATCAATAAAAATTGATTTTTTATCTCTAGACAAACTTATTTGAGAAGACTCAATCGAAAATTTTAAATAACCTCTGTCTAAATAAAATGATTCAAGGGTTTCTATATCACCTTGAAGTTTTTCTTTAGAGTATTGATTGTCATTTCTGATAAAGCTGAAAAATGATCCCTCAGACAATTCAAAGCCCTCTAAAAGATCTTCAGTTGAAAACACTTCATTTCCAATAATATTAATTTTTTTTATTGCAGCACTTTCGCCTTCATCAACTTCAATAGAAATTTCAATTGTATTTCTAGCTTTCAAACTCTCTTGAATATCTACGCTGGCTCCATACCTTCCATTAGATGAGTATGAGCGTACAAGCTCTGATTTAACTTTTTCAAGTGTTGATCTTTTATATACTTCACCTTCTTTTACGCCAACACCATCAAGGCTCTCCATCAATTGCTCTGTTTTTAACGCCTTATTTCCAGAAATATCTATACCAGAAATCGATGGTCTTTCTGCTACTGTAATAACAAGTGTATTCCCGTCTTTGCCTATTTGAATATCATCAAATTGCTCAGTAGAAAAAAGAGACTTCACAATGTCTCTTGATTTTCTAGCGTCTATCTTATCTCCAACACTTATAGGTATTACATTAAAAATACTTCCAGTAGATACTCTTTGTAATCCTATTATTCTTATGTCGCTCACTAAAAACTCATCAAAAGCGGACAAATTAATTGTGAGCATTAGAGCAAAAAATAATTTCTTAAAGTTAGACATAATTTACTATTTAAATATACCTGGAAATATCATTAAAAATTGCAAAGATCATAAGCATTCCAACCATGATTGCCCCTACAGTGAATACATAGCCTTCCACTTTTTCAGGCAGAGGTTTTCCTCTTACAGCCTCAATTCCAAGCAAAACTAATTGACCTCCATCAAGGACTGGCAGTGGCAATAAATTGAGAACTCCTAAACTAATACTTAATAAGGCCATTAAATATAAAAATGGGATTACGCCTGCCTTGGCGGTATCACCAGCCATCTGAGCAATACCAATCGGTCCAGAGAGGTTTTCAGCCCCCATGTTACCTGTAAGCATTTTTCCAATAAATTGAAGAGTTTTTAGACTTAAGTTGTAAGTTTCATATGTGCCTTTAGCTAAAGAACTTAAAAACCCTCTTGATGAACCAAACTGAACTCCAAGAGAACCAATTAACTTACCTTCTTCATCCTCTATAGAGCTAAGCTTAATCTGTTTAAAAATTGATTTTCCCTCTCTTTCAACGATAAGATTTATAAGACCGCCAGGCTTATCTTTAATCAAATTATTTATATCTTGAATATAATTAATTTTATTAGAATCTATCTCAGTTATTAAATCCCCACTTCTAATGCCCGCAATATAAGCCGGGCTTTCTGTTGAAACTTTTCCAATAATTGCAAGATTCTTATATTCCAATTCAATTCCTAAAGATGAAATTGGGTTTTTTTGAAGCTCAGAGGTACCCAGAAAATCGTTTACAGGTATAAACGAGCTGTATTCATTTCCACTTTCTCTATTTTTAAGAGTAATTGCGATCTCACCCGTGTATCCAGCATACGAAAGAAGTTCTAAAGGAATATCTTTTGGATCAGATATGGTTTGAGAATTTATCCCTATTATTTCATCGCCTTCAACAATTATATTAGTGGATTGAAATTCAATTTCACTAGAAATTGTTTTTACTGTCGCCACATTATTAGGATTAATTGTGTTCATAAAGACAATACTGAAGACAAGTATTGCAAGAATAAAATTAGCAAGAGGACCTGCAAACATAATTGATGCTCTTTGCCACTTTGGCTTTGAATCAAAAGTATTCTTTAATTGCTCAGGTGTTAATTCATTTTTTATTTCTGGCTCTACTTCAATCAATTTATCAGTAATCATTGATACATAACCACCCAGAGGCAATGCAGATAAAGCAAATTCTGTTCCATGTTTATCTTTTTTCTTATAAATTATTGGCCCCATTCCTAAAGAGAATGTTTGAACATGTACCTTACACATTCTTGCAACAATAAAATGTCCATATTCATGAATTGTTACCAAGATGCCTATAAGCACCAAGAAAGAAGATATATATATTAAAGTTGACATAAATAAGTTATTTTAAGGTAGTGATTCTATCACCTTCTTAGCGTGTATGCGTGTTTCTTTATCCATTTCATAAATTGATTCAAGATCAATATTGTTTGACATAGACTTAGTATCAAAAGTTCTTTTTATAACTGAATAAATATCAGAAAACTTTATTTCTTCTTTCAAAAAAGAAGCTACAGCAACTTCATTGGCAGCATTAAAAATTGTGCCCAGCAATCCTCCATCATTACAGACAGCCCTTGCCATTTCTTCAAGAAAAATTCTATCATCAGGAAAAGGTAAAAAATCTAGTCTCATTCCATTAAAATCTAAAGGCTTAAATTTAAAAGGAACTTTTCTATCGAAAGATAATGCATTTGCTATAGGCACTCTCATATCTGGATTACTCATTTGAGAAATGCTTGAACCATCTTTAAAAGTGACAATTGAATGAATGATACTTTGAGGATGAATAATTAAACTAAATTTTGACTCATCTAAATTAAAAAGATATTTAGCTTCAATTAACTCGAGACACTTATTTACAAGTGTTGCTGAGTCAATAGATATTTTAGACCCCATCGACCAATTGGGATGTGCTAAAGCCTGTTTTATAGATACCGATGACAATTCATCTATTGAATGATTTAGAAAAGGACCGCCGGAAGCAGTAATTACAATATCAGAAATATCGTTGGAATCTTTGCATGATAATAAGCACTGATGGATAGCGTTATGCTCACTATCTATAGGAATAATTTGAGATTTATGCTCTTTTGCAAGAGGCATTAACAGATCGCCTGCAACTACGATGCTTTCTTTATTTGCAAGCAATATTCTTTTGCCAGTTTTTGCAGCTAATATTGTTGCTTCAAGGCCAGCAAACCCTGAGATTGCAGATACTATAATATCAACTTCATCTATGGTTAACAGACTTTCCAAGTCATTTGATCCAGAAAGGATTTCAAAGGATGTTTTTGAAACATCTTTAATAGCATTTTTTGAATCTTCTATGTTGGTGAAGACAAAATCAGGTGAGTGTTTTTCAATAATTTCTAAAGCTCTTGCAGAATTGCTATGAAAAGACATGCCTATTAACCTAAAACTGTCTCTATTTTCTTCAATTACCCTTAATGTGCTTTCACCAACACTTCCGGTGCATCCTAGTATTAAAATATTTTTCATGAATATAGCAATATAATTAGAAGAATCAGTACTGGAAATGATGCAAGGTGAGAGTCAATTCTATCCAATAAGCCTCCATGACCTGGAAGAATATTACCAGTATCTTTAATTCCAGATTTTCTTTTTAAGAAACTAAAAAAGTAATCTCCAACAAATGCAAAAAATGACCCTATAACAAGAACAATAATGAATGAGGCAGGAATCCCAAATACAAAATAAATACCAGTTCCAAAAAGAAAGCACGCCCCAAGGCCTCCAAAGAAACCTTCTAAGGATTTATTTGGACTAATATCTGGAAATAGTGGGGTCTTTCCTATTGAAGACCCCACTATATATGCAGAGCTATCAGATAATGCTGAATTTATAATTAATAAAAAAAACAAAATGAAATTTGAAAATACAAAAATATCGCTTACTTTCATTAAATAGAGTGAGCAAGTAAAAAATGACAAGAGGATTAAAAACCTAAGATAAAAGTTATCAAAACTTACTAAAGATAGCTTCGAGGTTTTACCCAGAACTAGACATAAACTAAAAACCAACCAAAATAAAACTGAAATCAAAATTGTTAATTGAATTAGATTTAATGAAGCAAAAAAATAACTAACAAGCAATGTTAAAAATAGCACTTTGCCAAATAGGATTTGATTATTAGAGTTATTTAACCACTCCGTATTTGATGCGTATAACAGCAAAAAGACTGACGTAAGAAGAATATACATATTCTCAAAGTAAATAATTCCAACAATTGGAATTGTTAACAATATCGCTGTAATGCTTCTTGTTAAAAAATTTGATTTAAATTCTTTTCCCAAAACGTCTACTCACTTTTTTAAATTTATTTATCAATTCTTGATATCGTTGTTTTGAAAAATCTGGCCAATATTCATTGGTAAACATGATCTCAGAATAAGCTATTTGATATAAAAGAAAATTGCTTACTCTATTGTCTCCGCCCGTTCTTATTAATAGATCAATCTCACTTTCAGGAACTAATGATTTTTTAAGAACATAATTATGATTAATTTCATCTATTGAAATTATCTTATTCTGAATATCTTTTGAAGCTTTTTTAACTATATCTACTATATCTTGCTGCCCGCCGTAACCTAATGCTATATTTAGCCTCAGGTTAGGTTTGTCAAATTGTGTAGACTTTTGAGCAAAATCTATTCTTTTTAAAACCTTTTTTCCAAATTTATCCATTTTGCCAAAGAAACTCAAAGATACCTCTTGCTCAATTAAATCCGGAACCTGATCATCAATAGCTTTTAATATTAGTTTTTTAATTGAATTTATTTCTTGTAGTGGCCTACCCCAGTTTTCAGAACTAAAGGCATATAATGTAAGAGATTCTATACCTTGATTTATAGATTCTTCAACAATATCTTTTACAACTGAAACTCCTTTTTCATGACCCTTGCTGACCTGTAGTGCATTTGATTTTGCCCATCTACCATTACCATCCATAATAATAGCAACATTTTTAAGTTGGTTGGGTTGGCTTGATTTTAGGGTTTTAGCCATAAGGCTTATTATATTTCTAAAAGGTCTGCTTCTTTTGCCTTTAACTCTTCATCAACAAGTGAAATATATTTATCTGTTTCTTTTTGAACTCTGTCTTCAATTCTTCTGAGGTCATCCTCTGAAATATCTCCATTATTCTGCTCTTCTTTTGCAGATGAATTTGAGTCTCTTCGAATATTTCTTATTGATATTCTTGCATTCTCAGCTTCTGACCTAGCTTGCTTTATGTAATCTTGTCTTGTCTCTTCAGTTAATGAAGGCATAGTAACCCTTATCAGATCACTAGATGTGCTTGGATTTAAACCGAGATTAGAATTAAGGATGGCTTTCTCAACTTCAGGAATTAAGCTTTTATCCCAAGGAGAAATTACTAGTGATCTACCCTCTTCAACACTAATATTAGCAGCCTGATTAAGAGGAGTTGGGTTTCCATAGTAGTCAACTTTAATATCATCTAATAAAGCAGGGTTTGCTCTACCTGTTCTAATCTTATTAAAAGCTGAAGAAAGTGAACCGAGAGATTTCTCCATTCGTTTAGATGTATTATTTATTAATTCTTCCATATCAAGATATAAGTGTACCTATATTTTCACCACAAATGATATTTTTTAGAGCATCTTCTGTATTTACATTAAAAACCTTCATTGGCAATTGATGGTCTCTAGCTAATGTAAGAGCTGTAGCATCCATTACTTTTAAATTTTTGCTAATTGCATCATCAAAAGTTAATTTATCAAATAAAACTGCCTTTTCATTTAACTCTGGATCAGAATCGTATACACCATCTACCCTAGTGGCTTTAAGCATTATTTCAGACTGAGTTTCAATGGCTCTAAGGCATCCAGCCGTATCAGTTGTAAAAAATGGATTTCCTGTTCCTGCTGTAAAAATAACAACGAAACCATCACTAAGTAATTGGATTGCTAGCCTTCTGTCATAGTGTTCAACTACCCCAGGCATATCAATTGCTGACATTACTCTTGTTTTAATCCCTGCTCTTTCTAAAGCATCTCTAAAAGCAATACCGTTCATGACTGTAGCCAACATCCCCATATGGTCGCCAGCTACTCTATCCATTCCGGCCTTATTAAGCTTTTCACCTCTAAATAAATTGCCGCCGCCAATTACAACTCCAATTTGAGCACCTAGTTCTTTACATGTTTTGACTGAATCTGCCATTTGATCCAATATAGTTGGATCAATGCCATGCTCGTCTTGACCAGCAACAGACTCCCCGCTAAATTTCACGAGAACTCTTTTATAAATTAATTCAGACATCGAATTATTTTAACTGTTCTGCAACCTCATCAGCAAAGTTTTTAGTCTCTACTTCAATACCTTCTCCGACTTTAAGTCTTGAATAAGATTGAATTGTTGCATTATTGCTATTGAGTAATACTTCAATAGTTGTTTCAGGATCTTTAACAAAAGCTTGGGAAACTAAAGAAACCTCTGATAAGAATCTTTTTAATTTACCATCTACCATCTTATCCATTATTTCTTGAGGTTTTCCTGATTCTTTGGCTTGTGTTAGATAAATTGCTTTTTCTCTTTCCAAAACATCTTGATCAATTTGATCAGAGGATAGGCAAATTGGATTAGTTGCAGCAACATGCATAGCAATATCCTTTGCAAGGTCTTCATTGCCGCCATCTAAAACAACAACAGTAGCAAGTTTTGAGTCAGAGTGAATGTACAAACCTGTATTTAAATTGTTTGAATAAGTTAAAGTCTCTAACCTTCTTACTTGTATATTCTCACCAATTGCTTGCACTAAGGCTTTTCTTTTAGATTCAATTTCTGATTCATGTAAAACAGTTATGTCTTCAACTTTATTGGATGCTATGAAATCAGCTACTTCATTGGTGAATTCAATAAACTTAGAATCTTTTGCAGCAAAGTCAGTTTCAGAATTAATTTCTACAATTGTGGAATATTCGTCCCCAACATAAGCTTTTAGCACTCCATCTGCTGCCACTCTTGACGCTTTCTTTTCTGCTTTTAAAGCGCTATTTGATCTTAATAAGTCTAATGCATTATCAAGATTACCCTCGCACTCCACGAGAGCTTTCTTACAATCCATCATGGCAACACCGGACATATCTCTAAGTTGCTTTACTAAGGCTGCTGTAATTTCCATCTTAATTTTCCTCTTTATTTTCTTCTTTAGTTTCGATTGATTCTGCATCACTCTCAACTTCATCAGTTTTAACTTCTGTTTCTTCAACATCGTCGCTAGAAGTTTCTGCAACTTCTTTAGCTTCTTTCTTAACCTCTTCTATATTCTCAACAACTTCTTCAGTTTTGACTTCATCTTTTTTTGCTTTTTGAATTATTGGAGTGCTGGATTCAGATTTTGCTACAAAGCCCTTAGAAGATTCGAGACCTCTCTCACATGCGTCTGCGATAATCTTAGTGATTAATCTAATAGATCTGATAGCGTCATCGTTTCCAGGTATGACAGTGTCTATTCCATCTGGATTAGAGTTTGTATCAACAAGAGCTATTACTGGGATGCCCATTTTTTTTGCCTCTAATACTGCAATTTTTTCGTATTTAACATCAATGACAAAAATCGCATCTGGAAGGCCTTTCATATCCTTAATACCACCAACGCTTGCTTGGAGTTTTACATATTCCTTTTGAATTTCAACAGCTTCTTTTTTTATTAGCTTTTCAATCCTTCCTGAAGAAATCATTTCTTCAATATCCTGCAACCTTCTAATTGATCCTCTAATTGTTTTCCAATTAGTAAGTGTTCCACCAAGCCATCTTTTATCCACATATGGCAAATCAAGCCTAGATGCCTCTTCTTTGATAGTTTTACTTGCGGATCTTTTTGTTCCTACAAATAAGACTTTGTTACCTTTAGAGCAAATGTCTTCTACCTTAGAAGCAGCTGCACTCAAATGTTCTTGGGTTAACTCAAGATCTATAATGCTTATTTTTTTTCTAGTATCAAAAATATACTTATCCATTTTTGGATTCCAGAACCTTTTTTGATGACCAAAATGGACTCCTGCGTGAAGCAGGTCTTTTATTGAAACGACGCTCATTTTTATTCTCCTTAGGGTTAAATTCTCCAACCTTTGTATTGCCAACTCATTGAGCACCCAAGCAATAACTTTGTAAGGTCTTCGTGATTAAAGTTTGAGTATTTTATATAAGTTGTTGTTGATTTAAAAGGAAATTATCATTAAATTTTAAATTGACTCTAAATTATATAATCCTGGATTTTTATTAATAATTTTCTTAGCGGCGTGTAATGCTCCGTCTGCAAATATCAGTCTAGACAATGCCTTATGTTTTAAAGTTACATGATTTTCGTTACTTTTAAAATCTACCTCATGTATACCAAAGAAATCGCCCTCTCTGAAAGACTTAATTTCTATTGACTCAACAAATTTATTTTTATCTTTTTCTTCAATAAAATTTTTTAACTCTATAGCTGTACCAGAAGGTGCATCAACTTTATTAACATGGTGATAATCATTGATAGTGCATATAGTTGAGCCATTTAAGTCTTCGATAATTTTCTTAATTCCTTTTTTTAAATTAGATATTCCTTGACTCATATTGAAAGATAAAAGAATTGGAGAAAATTTTGCAGCCTCTTCTATTACTCCTAGTTGTTGCTCATTAAATCCAGTAGTTCCAATGATTAATGGAGTTAAAATTTTCTTATTTTTACGTTCTAGTATTAGATTGATGCATGAATGTGGTCTAGAGAAATCTATAATACAGTCATGCTCTTCACATAAATCTTTATCAAGCAGATTAAAATCATTGGTTTCTGAAATAATACTTTTAACAGCGGCCCCCATTCTTCCGGAAGCTCCATTTAAATAGATATTAATCATTTAAATTTGATGAAATTTTATTGAACGAGTCTGTCCCTGGATAATTATTTTCATCAAGACTAGATGTGAACTGATTAAGAAGCTTTAGTTGTTTTCTGTTTAGACTAGATGGAGTTTCAACTATTACCCTACATAAAATATCTCCTCTTCTGCTGTCTCTTACTATGGATGCACCTTTATTTCTTATTCTAAAGACTTTGCCAGTCTGAGTCTGAGCAGGAATCTTAAGAGATATAAAATTTTCAAGTGTTGGGACTTTTATAGAGCCACCAACAATTGATGTTTCAAATGATATAGGGACATCAATATATAAATCTCTTCCGTCTCTTTCAAAAATTGGATTTTCAGCAATTCTTATTGCAACATATAAGTCTCCTGAATGACCACCTTTTTTCCACTCACCCTCACCACTTAGTCTAACTTTATCTCCATTATCAACACCTGATGGAATATTAACTGACAATGTTTTGTTATCTTTTATTGCTCCAACCCCGCTACATGGTACACATTTATTTTTAATAACTTGTCCGGTGCCTGAACAAACTGAACAAGTTTGTTGAACCGAAAAAAAACCTTGCTGCATTCTTACTTGCCCAGCACCGTTACAATTTGCACAAGAGATTGGACTGGAACCTTTTGCTGCTCCGCTTCCACTACAATCAGGACATTCTCTATGTGAAGGAATTTTAATTTTCTTTTGAACGCCTAGGACTGCTTCTTTTAATGTTAATTCAATATTGTATTGAAGATCCTGACCTCTTTGGGGTCTTCTAGAAGATGATCTGGTTCCAAAAACATCTCCAAATATATCACCAAAAATATCCCCGACATTTATATCATTAAAATTAGGTCCGCCTCCGCCCATTCCATCAACACCAGAATGGCCAAATTGGTCATATGCTGATTTTTTTTGAGAATCTGACAAAACATCATATGCCTCAGCAGCTTCTTTAAATTTTTCTGCAGCTTCAGGATTATCAGGATTTCTATCAGGATGAAATTTCATAGCTTTCTTTTTGAAAGCTTTTTTTAACTCCGGACCTGAGGCGCCCTTAGAGACTCCTAAGACTTCATAGTAGTCTCGTTTTGACATAAGTTATTTGTCTTCTTCTTTAACTTCTTCAAATTCTGCATCAACGGTATTATCACCTGCGTTATCTGATGAAGCATCTCCTTCTGAATCCGACGCAGTCGCACCATCTTCTGGCGTATAAAGCTTTTGCGTAAGTGGTGTTAAAACATCATTGAGTTCTTTTGTTGATGTCTCAATAGACTCAACATTTTCACTCTTAATTGCTTCTTCCAATGACTTAACAGCGTTTTCTACCTGGTCTTTTTCTTCGTCAGTCAATTTATCGCCTGATTCTGAAATTGTTTTCCTTGTAGCATGAACCAACATGTCTGCATTATTTTTTGTTTTTACTAATTCTTCAAATTTCTTATCATCTTCGGCATTAGCTTCTGCATCCTTGACCATTTTCTCAATATCTTCATCTGATAAGCCACTTGAAGCTTTGATGACAATTGATTGCTCTTTTCCAGTATTCTTGTCTTTTGCTGATACATTTAAAATTCCATTAGCGTCTAAATCAAATGAAACTTCTATCTGAGGTGTGCCTCTTTGTGCAGGCGGTATATCAGTTAAGTTAAATTGACCAAGGGATTTATTTTGTGATGCTTGTGTTCTTTCACCTTGAATAACATGCACTGTAACAGCTGTTTGGTTGTCTTCAGCAGTAGAAAAAGTCTGTGACTTTTGAGTTGGGATTGTTGTATTCTTCTCAATAAGAGGAGTTGAAACGCCACCAAGAGTTTCAATTCCAAGAGTTAGTGGCGTCACGTCCAAAAGAAGAACATCTGTTGTATCTCCAGATAAAACAGAGCCTTGAATTGCAGCTCCAACTGCTACAGCTTCATCAGGGTTTAAATCTTTTCTTGCTTCTTTGCCAAAAAATTCTGCAACTTTCTTTTGCACCAATGGCATTCTAGTTTGTCCACCAACTAGCAAAATCTCAGATATTTCAGATTTTTCTATCTTTGCATCTGTTAAAGCTAATTTTAATGGCTCTAAACTTTTATCGACCAAATCTTCAACCAAAGACTCTAATTTTGCTCTAGTGATCTTGTGGACAAAATGCTTTGGGCCAGAACTGTCTGCAGTAATATAGGGAAGATTAACTTCAGTCTGATCGGATGATGATAGTTCAATTTTCGCTTTTTCAGCAGCTTCTTTTAGTCTCTGCAAGGCAAGAGGATCACTTTTCAAGTCAAATCCAGACTCTTGTTTAAACTGATCAACAAAATAATCTATTAGCCTTAGATCAAAATCTTCACCACCTAAGAACGTATCTCCATTTGTTGAAAGTACCTCAAACTGGTGCTCTCCATCGACGTCAGATATTTCGATAATTGATATATCGAATGTTCCTCCACCAAGATCATATACAGCAACAGTAGAATCTCCCTTATGCTTATCTAAACCATAAGCTAATGCTGCAGCTGTCGGTTCGTTTATAATTCTTTTGACATCAAGACCAGCTATTTTTCCAGCGTCTTTTGTTGCCTGTCTCTGTGCATCGTTAAAATATGCTGGAACTGTAATCACAGCTTCTTTTACGTCATGGCCTAAATAATCTTCAGCTGTTTTCTTCATTTTTTTCAATACTTCAGCAGCTACTTGAGGTGGTGCTAATTTTTTATTAGATGCTTCAACCCAAGCATCACCATTATCAGCTTTAATAATTTTATAGGGCACCATGTCGGCATCTTTTTTGACAACATTATCATCAAATGTTCTACCAATAAGCCTTTTAATGGCATATAAAGTGTTTTCAGGATTTGTTACTGATTGCCTTTTAGCTGGCATTCCAACAAGAACTTCATCTTGATCTGTATATGCAATAACTGATGGAGTTGTTCTCCCTCCCTCAGCATTTTCAATAACTTTCTGTTGTTGACCTTCTATTACAGCAACACAACTATTTGTAGTTCCTAGATCAATTCCAATAATTTTTGACATAATTTACCTCTATTTTTTAATTCTTAATTACCGTCACTCTGGCCGGTCTTAAAATTCTATTATGGAGCTCCCAACCCCTTTGAAATATTTCTCCCACCAAGCCATCGTCTTTGTTCTCATCTGGAACAACTGAGACTGCCTCATGTTTTTCTGGATTAAATTGTTCATTTTCAGGATAAATAGGTCTCATTCCAAATTTATCAAGAGCAGATTCAAAAGATTTTAAAGTTAATTCGATCCCTTCTTTATCTTCCTTTGATACATCATCAGATAACTTTTCTAAAGCATGCTCTAAATTATCAACCACTGGTAGAAGTTCATTTAGAAGCCTCTCTACACCATATTTATGAGCCTTATCAACCTCGGAGGCAGTTCTTTTTATAGCATTATCAAGATCAGCAGTTGCTCTAAGCAATAATTTCTCAAGATTATCTTTTTTTTCAAGAAGTTCTTCATAGCTATCTGTTTCGATAGTTTCATTAACATCCGCTTGCTCTTCAGCTGATAAGTCTATACCTTCTTCTTTAGTTTCTTTTGACATAATTTACCCTCTATACGATGTATATATGGGTACAAATTATTAGTTCAAGAGTATTTTTAGATTTATGATTCTAATTTTTTGACGTATAAAACCATATTATGATCAACGATTTCAAAGCCATGATCTTTGGCAATTTGAGACTGCCTTTTCTCAATAACTTCATCGTGAAATTCATAAATCTTTCCAGTTTCAATACAAACCATATGGTCATGATGTTCATCAGAAACAATTTCATAGACAGCATGTCCTTCTTCAAAGTTATGCTTTATCACAATGCCGGCGGACTCAAACTGAGTTAATACTCTATAAATTGTAGCTAAGCCAACATCTTCATCCAAAATAATTAATTCCTTGTAAATATCCTCAGCACTTAAATGGCCCTTCGATTCTAAAACCTCAAGGATTTTAATTCTTGGCAAAGTCGCTTTAAGTCCGGCTTTTTGTAATTCTTTATTCTTTTTTGGCATTTTTTTCTATTTCTAATGTCTAATTAATGATTAGATAAGACTTAAACATTTTTACAAAGTATAATCCATCTTGCACATGAAACAACTCAATACAAAATTATTTTTTACTGTACTAATGATTGCAGTTACATCATCGTGTGCTTTTTTTGAACCATACAAAGTTCCAATAATGCAAGGGAATATATTTGAAGAAAAGGATATAAATAAACTTGAGAAGGGAATGACAAAAACTCAAGTAGATTTCTTATTTGGCAAAGCAGTAATTATGGATCCATTCCATAAAAATAATAGATGGGATTATTTCAATTCTGTAACCATTGGGGAAGTAAAGATAACTGAGCAAAAGTTATCAATTTTTTTTAATGAAGAGGGTCTAGTTGATAGTTGGATTTTAGAAAGGCCTTCTAAAGAAGACTAAACATTTTTTCTCCTTCTCTCTTTCGGATCTTGATTCAACATTCTGTAAATCTCGACCCTCTCTCCCTCCTTTAACCTATATTTCTCTGGGGTAGGTCTAAATTCTCCATCTAGCAGTTCGCTATTAACGCCTATTTTATAATCTTTTGGAAATTCTGAGGAGAGCTCTTTGACTAGATCAACTTCTAATAATTGGGATGCTGTGGTACCAGATGCAACCTCAAGCTCATAAAGATAAGTTTCTTTGCAGTCTGAGTAGGAAAAAAATACTTTCATGATAATTTTGCAATAAATGATTCAATAATTGTTTCAGATAGTTTATGAATTAATGAATCTGGTGTTACTGCATTAATGAGGAAGGGTAATGTAAAAACTGCGTTAAAGGAAATTTCTGTTTTTTTTTCTTTTTCAATAAGACTCCAGCAACCTTTAAAGCTTTCAAAAGGTCCTCTAATTTGTTCAATTTCAAGCTTGAAATCAGATTGCTTATTTTTTGATTCAATTAAATAACTCTTGCCAAACATATCAAATTCAAGCTGCCCAATCTGCATATCTCCTTCTTCAGATATAACTCTTGAGTCAATGCAGCCCGGAATGAAGTCCTTATAGTTTTTGTATGTAGAAATTATTTCAAATGCACTATCTATTGGCTCTGAGATCTTTCTTGTATAAGAAATACTTCTCGCCATTTAAATTGGGAAAAATTGAAAAAATATAACAAGAGCAACTCCTGTTGGAGCAATATACTTTACAAAGAATAACCACAAATTAAATATAATTGGATTAATTTTTCCGATCTCATCTTTAATGATAGATTTTGACATAAACCAACCAACGAAGATTGCTATGAACATTCCTCCAACAGGAAGAAGTATCTGGTTGGTAATAAACTCTATGGAGTCTAGAAAATTTCTATCAGATATAAATGTTAGATCAGACCATATATTAAAACTAAGAGCTGATCCTATACCTAACACCCATGCGACAGAAGATATCAAGGCTGCAGACTTTTTTCTTGATAAAATATCTTCTTCAGAAAGATAGGCTACTCCAGGCTCAAGCAAAGAAATAGAGGAGCTTAATGCAGCAATTGAAAGCAGTATAAAAAACAGTGGCCCAATAATATAGCCAAACTGCATTTGATTAAACGCAGATAACATAGATACGAAAACAAGACCAGGACCGCTATTTGGCTCTAAATTAAATGCAAATATAATAGGGAATATAGCTATACCGGCAATTATTGCTACCATGGTATCAAGTGATGCCACTGAAGTTGAATTACTAAAAATATCTTGATCTTTAGCCATATAAGCTCCGTAAGCCATTATGGAACCCATACCCAATCCTAAGCTGAAAAACGCCTGTCCCATTGCTTGCAATAAGGTATCGGAAGTAACGATTGAAAAGTCAGGAGCAAATAAAAAGTTCATTGCTTGACTGAAATCACCGTTAACCATTGCATAAATAACCATGAATATCATCAAGAAACCAAGCATAGGCATTAAAATCTTTACCATTTTTCCGATACCATCTTTAATTCCTGCAGATACAATCAAGGCAGTAAAAACCATAAAGAGTGTATGCCAAAACATTAGATTTACAGGAGATGATATTACGCTACCAAATTGATCAGTTGAGCTTATTTCTCCTAATGAACTTGCAGAAATAAAAATATAATTTAAACAAATGCCAGCTATTACACTATAAAAAGATAAGATAAGAATTCCAGCAAGAATTCCACTCCATCCAACAAACCTCCAAAGAGGAGTTTTATTTGAAGCAATTGCCATCTTCCTCATTGCATTAACTGGACTATTTCCAGCCCTTCTTCCAATAACAACTTCACTGATCATAATTGGAAGCCCTATTATTAAAATACACGCAAGATAAATTAAAACGAAGGCGCCTCCCCCATTTGTTCCAGCCTTGTAGGGAAAGCCCCAAATATTACCTAGGCCAACGGCCGATCCACTGGCAGCCAATATAAAAGTCCATTTACCTATCCACGAGCCATGCGATTTGAGTTGTTTTTCTAATTCCATAATGTTTTTAAGTTATAGGGTTACTGTAAGGGTTAATCCAATATGCAAATGATATCAAAAAACTAATTGATACTAATAAAGATAACATCTTTCTAAATTTTTTATAATCATCATTTTTTTCCTTAAAATCATGTGATGATTTTTCAAAACGATAAAACAATTGAAAGATAGTTATTGAAGCTATAAGTGCAAAAAATGTTAATTCAAAAAAAACCATAAAAATAATTGCAATACCTATTAGGCTGAAGACTATACCCATAGATAAATTAAATTTTTGATGAGGTTGGCCATCTTTCCACCCCCAAGTCATACCTGAAAGAAAACTTAAAACTGCTCCTCCATATAATAATTGACACTTAATTGAAATTTCAGCATATGTTCCACCAAATACCCATGGGATAATGGAAAATATCGCAAATGGTATAAAGCCCAAATGCCCATATGTTGATTTTAAGTTATTGATATCCAATTTTTTATTATCTTTTAGTTGCACATGATGTATCAAAAGACATAATAATGATATGTCTAAAGATAATTCCAATTTAATTGTAAGGAATAAAACTGCAACAAGAAACTATAAACTTGGCGAATCTTTTCAAGCTGGAATTGTGCTTGAGGGCTGGGAAGTAAAATCACTAAGAGAAAAGAAGGTCGATGTAAAAAATAGTTACGTTACTTTTAAAAAAAATGAAGCATGGCTTATAGGTATAAAAATTGACCCCCCCTCATCATTGAAAAATTTTGATGTAGATCCTCTTAGGACAAGAAAATTATTGTTGAAAAAAAAAGAAATAGCGCAACTTCAAAAACTTAAAGGTGAAAAGAGTCTTACAATTATTATGACCAATATGTATTGGAAAAATAACCATGTTAAGTGTGACATTGCTACAGGAAAAGGTAAGAAACTCGTAGATCAAAGACAGGATATTAAAAAGAGGGACTGGGAAAGAAGCCAAGGCAGGATTCTTAAAAATTCATCAAAAACAAATAGATAATGTATAATCCTTTACCCCATGGGGGCGAACAGGGTTCGACATTTCTACTGGACTCCGAAGCGCATGCCAAGATTGTGGTAATTCTTGTAAAACATACTACAAAAAATTTAGTTGCAAATAACGACAACTACGCTTTAGCAGCTTAATGCTAACCGATGCCAGAATTGACTATGGTTTGAAGCATCGGCAAA
>Ga0315330_10000744_pt1 | contig 21141 bp, 17 predicted proteins | sample M140m34915metaG_FD_203453 | JGI IMG/M metagenome (GOLD analysis project Ga0315330, IMG submission 203453) | Ammonia-oxidizing marine archaeal communities from Monterey Bay, California, United States - M1 40m 34915 | ecosystem: Environmental > Aquatic > Marine > Intertidal zone | place: USA...
TAATATATAATATTCATATATTTATATTATGTTCTAGATAAGAAATCCATATTATTTACCAGTTCCATTTTTCGCATAGATTGTTCAAATGTGTTTTGGTGTTCAAGGTTCGCAAATAAATATTCAGTATTAGGGCTTTCTTCATTTTTCTTAATCTGTTTATAAATTGTGTTTATTTTTGTAGTAATAGATTCTATAATTTTTTTATTTGATACCATTTCAATATTAGTAGGAATCGTTTCAGTAATTAATGAAATAGCGAAATATAATAAATAGCGTCTTTTTTTACTAGATGCAGTAGTATATTTTATACAAAATATTCTAAATAGAGAACCTAATAGTTTAAAACATAAATCTCCTTTTTTTTCTGCATAATGAAACATAGTATCCCATAATATCCATATAATATCATTTTTAAATTTGGGTTCAACGGGATAATTTCTAGATTCACAAGTACATGGATTTTTGCGTTTTTTACAAATGTTTTGAAATTCAATTACCCATTCAACCCAGTAACAAGCGTTCACCATATTTAGTTTATCATTTGAAATATTGTAAGCAAATTCATTTACAGCAATGAATAATTCTTTTGGGTCATCTTTTTTAAAAATGTCTTGAACATAGGTCATGTTTGGTGCAATTAAATTTTCAGCCATTTGTGTAATATCAAATTCTTCTTCCCGATTAATTTTAATATGTTCAAAACTGTTTTTTTTATTAGATATTGCTAATATTGCAGTTATTTCTGCAAACAATGAACGAATAGTAGGATGATTTCGTAGTTGTAATTCATTTAAAAATTTACCTTGACTCATTATATTTTTAAAGATTGTATAACGATTATCAATATAGTGTAGAATTTTTGGGTTGCCTAAATGAATATATTTACCTATATAATGTAATATAATTTCCCATATGTCCATATATTGGCCTGCACATACAAGTTCAGCACACCAATAACATGCTGGCTCTATTCGTTTTTTTAACATATTTTCTATTAATTGTTTTTTTACTTCTGTTTTTTTAAATTTTGAAAAAGTAACACCTTTAAATTGTGTAGGTGCACGTATATCATTAATTTCACTATTGTCTATTACTTTTGGTATATCGTTTTCTTCCATAAATAATTAGTTTATATATGTAAAAAAATATAAATATATAAACTCATATACATTACTATGTCATCCATCCGTATACGTATTTTTTCAGATTTTTGTGATAGTAGACAAGCTAAAAAATATATTGATAAAATTGCTTATTATAATGGTGATAAAATAGAAATTACAGATAATAATGAATATACACATGTAATTATTTGGAATACAGCTATGCCAAATATTCGTGAAGGTATTCCAAAAGAAAATGTAATAGGGTTTGCACACGAACCGTTAGTATATTTAAGACTTACACAACAGTTTGTTGATTATGCTACAAAATATATTCATAAGTATTATATTGGAGATGTATATAATTTACCTGCACCATTTGTTGAAAAGAATGGGTATTTGTTATATAATATGAGACTGAAAGAATTAAAACCAAAAAATAATCGTATGTCTATAATGATTAGTCAAAAAATACATCAAGAAGGACATAAATATCGTCATGTATTAGCAAATGCAATATTAAAAACGGATTTACCTATAGATATTTATGGACGAGGGTGTGGATTTGATGTGTATGATCAAACCGATAACCGATTAAAGGGTACATTTGAACGTTATGAACCATATGATGGATATTCATTTCATATATGTATTGAAAATGTAGGTAGTAATCATTACTTCAGTGAGAAAATAATAAATCCATTATTAATGAATGTTGTACCTGTATATCTAGGTTGTGTAAATATTGAGAAATACTTTCCTAATAATATTGTTAAGTTAACCGGTAATGTTAATAACGATATGTTGTTAATAACAGATATTATGAATAATCCAGATAAATATAAGAAAAATATAGATATTGATGATATTGATCAAAAAGTATCTTTAAAGCATAATGTAGAAGAATTATTTGAATGATTTAAATATATTATAGTATTACAATTATGGAGGAATATAAGAATCAATATAATGATATATTAACTATAGCCACAAAAGCAATAAATAATGGTGATAGCATTATAATTTGTGGACCGGAATATAGTGGAAAAACTTATTTGAGAAAGCAATTACAAAAGATATTATATGACCATAATTATAATATATATTATGGAATGTCTGGTTTATATGAAACAAATCGTTTGCACGGAAGAACATATGTTAATGAAAAATTTTGGATAGAAGAAACTAATAAACAAAAATTAAGTGATATCTTGAATAATTATAAATACATAGAAACAAATATCACATATCCAATGTTAAGTAATAATTAATTATTTTGTAAATATACAATATAGATGTCTGTTTATTATTCAGATATAAAATATAATTACGAAACTAGTTATAAAATAGATGGCGTAGATTATAAATTATATATTCCCAGATTACCTAGAGAAGATTTTGAAGGAATGGCATTAGAATCAGTTTATGATGATGTTATAAAAAGAGATTATAAAGAAGTATATAATATATTTGAAAAAAATAGATATTCTAATTTTCAAGATAAAGTAGAGGGTTTAGTACATGCAATGAAAGAAGTAAATGGAAAAAATTGGAATTCTAATCAATATATATGGTTTTATGATAATTATTTTAATAAATATTTTGCACTAGCTCCAGAGCCTGTTTATGTGCCAAACCTTGATTATAGTTCTTATGCTAATAATAGTACTGATAAAAAGAAATTTGATCTACAAGCTATGCTTGACTTAATTGGTGATGATTCTGATGAAGAAGAATCTAGTGATGAAGATAAATCAACCAATGTTGAAAAAGTATCTGCAACAGAATTACCCAATGCATTTGATTTATTATATCCCGACGGCTATGAAAGTGAAGATTATTCATCACCCAATGAATCATCTTGTAAATCAGCAGAAAAAATGAATGAAAAAGAATTAAAAAAGATTAAGAATGCAGAACAAAGAAAGGCTGTTGCAGAAAGTAGAGCTATAGCAAGAGCGGTAGTTAAGGCAGACCGTGAAAGATCAAAAGCAGAGGCAAAGGCTGCAAATAAATTGGCAAAAGAACAATTAAAGGTAGCACAAAAACAGGAAAAGCAAGCCCTAAAAGATGCAGTAAAAGCAGCAAAGCAAGCAGAAAAGGATGCGGTAAAAGCCGCAAAGAAAGCAGAAAGAGATGCACTAAAAGCAACAAAGCAAGCAGAAAAAGCTACAACTGTTGCTAAAAAAATGTCATCTGGTGGAAGTAAGCAAAAAACACAAAAGAAGAGAAAAAATAAGAAACAGTTATCAAGAAAAAAAGTTATGTAAAAAGTTATTCTAAAAGTATGTATATATGTAAAAAATTGAGCATAATTATGTGTTATAATTATGATCACCTAATATAAGATTAATATTCTTTAAAATGATGAGTGAAGTAACTATGAAAGCTACCAAAGAAGCCAAGATTGCAGAGAGAGAGGCAGTTAAGAAAGCCAAGATTGCAGAGAAGGAAGCAGTTAAGCAATCCAAGATAAAGGCAAGAGAAGACGCTAAGCAAGCCAAGATTGCAGAGAAGGAAGCAGTTAAGCAATCCAAGATAAAGGCAAGAGAAGACGCTAAACAAGCCAAGATACAGGCAAGAGAAGCGAAGGAGCTCGCAAAGAAAACCGAATATGAAGAAAAAGAACAAAAAAGAATAAATGATAATCAAAATATGACTAATAGCGAATGGTTGCGTGCCAGACATAAAAATGAAAATAAAAATAAAATAGAAATCCTACCATCTGAAGCATTAAAATTGCTTTATCAAGGATTTTGTAGTAATACTACTAATTTCTTGAATGTAGAAAGAAGGTATGGACAATATATAGATAGAATCCCTAATTTCCCTTCACATATCAGTGAAAATTTTGTTTTACATATTTTAAAAACATTAAATAAACAGGGTTATTGGAATTGTAAAGGTGATATTATGGTTAATCATAATGATGGAAATGGTTTTGTTCAAGGAGAAGTAAAGTGTTGTTTTCATGGACCATCACAGTTTAGTCCAGATAAAAAAAAAGAAGGACATACGTTATTATTTTTAGATGCGACTGAACATCTTGAAAAAAAAGGATATTTTAAATTATATGAAATAAAAAATTATATTAATGAACTTAAAAAGGTGCCGATCAATAAGGAACAATCATTAGAGGAACAACAAGATAGTGGAAGAAGACCTAGATTTTCAATAAAGGGTGGTTGGCCCGACTTACAGCCAATATGGGAGGGTAATATTTATGATATACTAGATAATTCTATGTAACTTATTAACAATTAAATCAACAACAGGAACAGAAACAGCATTACCAGCAAGTTTGTATAATGAACTATCTGAAATATTAGGTAGTTTGTAATCAGCTGGAAACCCTTGTAAATTAAAACATTCACGTGGGGTCAGTTTTCTTATTCCTTTTTTATCTTTTAATAGGGGAACATTATGACCACCTCCACCCATGTTAGCGGTTAATGTGGGACAACAACCACTCTTGTTTTCTCGCACATAAAATCGGCGATATTGGTATAGTACATTATCATAAACACTTTTTGTAATTCCTTTTTCTATTTCATCATACACCTTAAAACGGTCAGTGTAATAGTATTTATCATCAATATTGTCTTCTAATAATTCAGAAATTTGTTTATTTTCTACTTTATCAAAATCAAAATTGAATTTATCATATTTTTCTTTACTTCTAAATCCAACGATATAAATTCTCTCACGATGTTGTGGAATATCTGTAATAACACTTGTATCTAATATTGCAGTCTTAAGATGATATCCAGCATTTTGTAATTTTTCTTCAATTACATTGTATGTTTTACCTTCATCATGTGACTTTAAATTTTTGACATTTTCTAAAATAATCATTTTGGGCTTATGTTGTTCCAAGATTTCTAAAATTTTCCAAAATACATTAGACCTTTTATCGTCAAAACCTTTTTTATCACCGGCAATACTGAACGGCTGGCAATTATGCGATATTATATTTTCTATAATATAACTGTTATCATTTTCAACTTCAAAATTATAAACTGGTTCATTTTCTACATTAGCCTTTTCTATTTTAAATGGAGCATACCAAACATATCCGTTTTCAATAAATGATGATTGTTTTCTGACTGTTTCTCTAGTATATCCTCTAATATGGTATGTATCTCGTTGATTAACAGTTCTTCCTTCTATTACAGTTGTTTTTGGACGAATATCTGTCCTGATACTAAACAAATGTCCTAATTTTAGATATAATCTTTGTAATCCAAATGCTAAATTATGTGATACAGTTGTAAATTCATAACAATCATTTTTGGTAATACAACCGTCTGCTTTATGATAACCATTTATGAATTCCTGTATATATTCTGTTGGAGCATCTTGAACCCACTCGGGGATTAATTTTCCATGAGCATATTTACCAAATTGTTTAAATATATTAAACCAAACAAAATCAGAACAACCATATTTATTACAGTTATTACCAGAAGGGCATTTTTTATCAGTTAATTGCAATATATTATTTATTTTATGAAGTATATCTTTTTCATGTTTTGTATTAATAGCAAATCTTATTTTATTCATACAACGACCATCTAATTTGTTTGTTTCTTCTATCCATCCATCTCCTATAAAATAACCCATCATAAACCACATATCCGGATTATCTAATTTAATTTTAATTATATCAGTTTTATACTGATTTATATTTTTATCAAAATTAAAATCGGGTATTATACTATTTTCATTAATTTTCATACCAAAGTAATGATTATTATCTAATTCGTGTGCTTTTTTCCATTCGGGATTTTTAAATATATATTCATATTTTCGTAATTCATTATTCCATGTTCGTGTTTTTTCACGAATATAAAATGGGTGTTCGTCTGTACATTTAAAAGATGGATGATATTTAGCTGTAATGTTATATAAGGTACCATTATAATTTTTGTGTTGTAAATTTAGGATTTTTTGAAATTTTCCGGTATGTGTCATTAATGTATCTGTTAAATCAACCTCCTCAATATTTTTATATCCATTATAAGTTAAAACTTTTGTGCCTGCCACAAAACAAGGAAATCCGCCACAAAGAAGATCATGGTTAGGAATATCTTTTACATTTATTTCATTTAAATCCTCCAGTGTAAATTTATGTGTGGGATGATTAAGTTCATATATTTGTTTAGAACACTCCATCATATCGTTTGTAAATACACATTTAAATTTATTCTTTCTTTCTAATGCTAATGTAAAAGCACCAGTTCCAGCAAATAAATCAATAAAATTTATTTTAGAACCAACTATGTTGAGTTTCCTTTTTTTTATATTCTTTGGTTGACTTAGAGTATTTTCCATTATGTATATACTAATAATTACATTTATATCTTTATACTTTATTCTATCAATTTTTTAATTATTACAGAAACAATAAAAATAACAAAAAGTAATATATTTTATTATTAATATGCATATATATTAATAATGAAAAATTATCCAATATTTAAAATAAATATCACAAAAAAAATAAAGTTTACAGACCCAATTACTTTAGAAGATATGAGTGAAACAGTTGAAGAATATATTCATAAAGACATAAATAATATTGTAATTTTGTATGATAGTAATGGTTCTGGTGAAAATCAATATTTTTTTACCAACCGAAATGGTTCAATAACTAAGGCTTTGATGGATGATGCAAATAATTTCTATGGTTGTAAAGATGTTAGCGATAGAATTCATTTGGATAATACTAATCTAGATAAAAGTGAAACATACTTGAGTTTACGGTCAATAGGTATGCATATTAATCATAATTACTGTCTTATAGATAACGTAGTTATGGTATATGATGATGATGATGTAGAATTACATGATACAAATTATAAAAATCAATTGTATGTGTTATATAATCTAGATAAAGGATTTAAATCTTATGCATCTCTAGCTACTGTTAACGCGGGTGTAGCTCAAAGAAATGCATTACATTGTCAAGATGGTTATGAATCCAAAACATCTATTTTACTTAATGCACAACCCGCAACTACAGACTATGTTCAAAACCTGAATGAACCTAAACAAGATATATTGGTTAATTGTGAATCAATTCAAATAGGACCTTTTATAGGAACACCACCAAGTGAACCGAATAATTCACCACCATATGAACCAAATTCACCTGATTATCCACCACCACCATTAGAAGAATCTAGTTCAATGGATGTTCAAACCGGTGGAAGAAAAACCAAGAAACGAAAATCCAGAAAATATAAAAATAGAAAGAAACGAGGAACACGTAAACATAAGAAATAATATAATTAAAGTGAATTTATGTTATGTATTTGTTTTTTTGGTTTAGTAAAGGTTTTTTCATGAGTATTTACATTATACCAATATGTTTCCCCCGATATACTACATTTTTCTATCCATTCTTTCGGTAATTCTACATTATTAATAAATTTTGTATTTTCTTGTTTTGGATAAAAATTATAAATATTTTTATCCATAGTTTTTTCAGGCTTTTTTGGTTTATAATAGTTAAAAATACAACCTAACATTATTTATATTATTATAAGATATAAATATTGTTACTAATTAGTAATAAAATTCAAGGGTTTCAATAGGATAATTTTCATATTCATTATTTTTACACATATAAATATTTTGAATAATATTATCTATTTTTATTTTTTCAATATTTTTAAGGAGTTCTTCCCTCCAATCATATGTATTATATAATACATCAGTTTGGACAATTCGTATTACAGACAAATTATGTTTATTAGCACAATTCATTTTATGTATATCAGTTTCTTGATTTTCTTCTGGAGATTTCCAGTTCATTACTTGTATAAAATGTTGATTTCCATCTAATTCAATTATTAGATTTAAACTTGGAATATAAAAGTCAAAAGGTAATACTTTTTTATTTTTACACCAGTTTTCTTTGTACTGGATAACTGTATCTGGAAATTTAGACCTTAAAAACCCAAGCATTATTTTTTCTGTTATTCTACAATCACAATAAGGACAACCCTTATTTTGTTTTATATGATTTGGATATAATTGTTGAAAAGTATCACCACATTTATTACATTTTATATTTATTGGTGTATGGCTATTAATATAATTTATATTTGGATAATCAAACTTATCACCATGAACTTTCTTTGCTCTTTCAATAAGTTCATCCTCACTTAATTTTTGATTTTCATGATTAATCCTATGAGCGCATTTATCACAACCACAGCCTCGTAAATGAGAATTAGGAACTTGTGGAAAATTATTACCACAAGTATTACAAATAATATTAACATGTGTTTGCGAATTGATATAATTAACTTGTGAATAATCATACCCATCACCATGAATTTCTTTTGCTTTTTGAATAAAGAATTCTTTTGAAAATGTTTGGGCTTTTGCACGTTTAATTTTACCACATTCCCCACACCCACTACCACGTAAATGGTGGGCAGGACATTGTTCAAAACGTCCATGTATTTTACATATAATAATAACTTTTTCATTTGTTGTGTTATAGTCTACTAAAGAATAATCATAAATAGAATTGTTATTTTTGTCTGTATGTATTTTTTTTGCTTCTAAAATAAATTGTTCTTTAGTTTTTCTCATTTTATTGCCGTTTAATTTATTAGCACATAGTCTACAACCTCTTCCTTGTATATGACCATTTGGGATTTGTTGAAATTTATTATTGCAATAATTACAAATTATGGTTATATGAGTTTGTGAATCAATATAGTCTACTAAAGAATAATCATACTTATCATGATGAACTTCTTTTGCTTTTTGAATAAATTGTTCTTTTGTAAAAGTCATTTTTTTTTTAAGATTTATTTTGATACATTCTTTACATCCACCATCTCCATTCAAATGAGTATTTCTCATTTGTTCAAATTCATTATCACATACATTACAAATTATAACTACAGGAGTTTTTGAATTTATATAAATAACTTTGGAATAATTATATTTATTACCATGAGCTTCTTTTGCTTTTTGGATAAATTCATCACGTCTAATGTTTAAAGTCTTTTTATACCGTTCGGTAAGAGCACACTTACTACAACCCGCTTTTTTATTTATGTGGTTATATGGTATTTGTTCAAAATGAGTATTACAAGTAACACATATTATATTGACTTTTGTATTATTATTTATATAAATAGCTTCGGAATAATCATATTTATCACCGTGAATTGTTTTTGCGGTTTGAATGAATTGTAGTGTATCCATTCTCTATACTAATATATTAAAAATCTTTTTATATCCATTCTCTATACTAATATATTAAAAATCACTTTATAAAAAATCAATTTTTTTGGTATATAGATATTAATTATTTGAGTTTAATCTAAATATATTTTATCAAAAACTATAATAAACTATATGTTTAACCTATTAGAATATTTTAATCAAAGCGATGAGATAGATTCTGGTGGCGCAGAAGTTCATCAGTATAATTTAGAATTGTATAGAAAAACATTTAATAGGCATGAAGAAAAGGACTATGATGAAAGAAGTCCATTTGGAGTGAATAATAAAATTCATTATAATAATGAGAAGAATTGTTTAACAGTATTGGAAGAATATGATATTTCGCCGAAAATAATGGATAGTAATGATAATTCATTATTATTAAGCGAATGTGGTGAACGAATAGATAATGAAAATTTACCCGATGATTGGAAAGAACAACTTATTACTATTCATGAAATATTAGAGTATGAAAATATTTACCATAATGATATAAAACCAGATAATTTCACTGTAAAAGATAAAAAAATTTATTTAATTGATTATGGTTGGGCAAGTAAAGGTATACCTGGATATCCATATTTGAATTTAAATTTAAAAATAATAAATGATTCAAAATCGTTTAATGAATTATTTCATAATATTTATAACAAATCATCAAAATTAATATTAGAATGTAGTTTATATTTAAATGAGGGTATAAACGATTTAAGAATTACTCGGTGATGATGCGTGGAACAATATTAATAGTTTGTAGTTCTTGTGCCATAAGTTTGTATGCATAAGGTATATCAACCTTTGCGAAGTCAGTACGATTATCACAAGTATTACATAAGTGAATAGAATAATCATTGCTTGAATAAAGTCTGTTTTTCTTACCGTCATTGAATGATGCAATCATTCCGCATTTTTTGCACACATGAACATTATATTTGTCGGATACATCATACATTCGTTCTTTACAAAATTTGGTCATGCCGTGTGCAATCATAACATCTCTTTCCATTTCACCAATACGGAAACCACCATCACGACTTCTACCTTCAGCAGGTTGTCTAGTAAGATTGACCATAGGTCCAATAGAACGGCTATGTTGCTTATCTGATACCATGTGTTTAAGTCTTTGGTAAAATACAGGACCAATAAAGATGTTGGTTTCAAGTTGTTCGCCAGTAAGACCGTTATACATTAGCTCATTCCCATAGCTTTCATAACCAAGATTAAGGAGTTCCTGTGAAATAGTTTTAACATCAAGATTACCAAAACTAGTACCATCGCCAAACATTCCAAGTTCCAACAAAACTTTACCAAGTAATGTTTCTTTGAGTTGTCCAATAGTCATTCTAGACGGAATAGCATGTGGATTAATAATAATATCTGGACGAAGACCAGACTTGGTGAAAGGCATATCACATTCGGGTATAATATTACCGGCAGTACCTTTTTGTCCATGGCGACTAGAGAATTTATCACCGAATGTGGGTTTACGAAGTACACGTAGTCGTACCTTTGCAAAATTATATCCATCACCATTTCTACCTGTGAAATTTTTATCAACATAAGCTTCTTCAGTGGTTCTAAACGTTTTACTTTGATCTTCATATTTAATTGTTTTTGTGGGGTCATTTCTATTTTCTTTGATAGGAACAATTTTTGCAATAATAACATCTCTATTTTCAGCAAGTTCATTTACCGGAATAAAACCATCGGCATTTAATTTATCATAATTTCCAAATTTAATACCTTTTGTTTTAGATGGTTCTGGTTTACACCGAATAATTTCATCACGTATAATATTTTTGTCTTCATCTTTTTCGGTATGGTAAATAGTAGCTAAAAACAACCCTCTGTCAATAGAAGCCTTATTAATAAGGACACTATCTTCTTGATTATATCCAGTATGTGTCATAATTGCAACATGAATCTGTGTTCCAGATGGGATTTGGTTTAAATGCAAGAAATTCATGATTCGTGTATCAACTAAAGGTCTAGTTGGATAATTGAGTACATATGCAGTTTTATCCATTCTTTGGTCGTAATTCGTAGCGTAAACTCCCATAGCTTGCTTACCCATTGCACATTGGTAAGTGTTTCTAGGTGCTTGATTATGATCGGGGAAAGGAACACATGATGCAAGTACCCCGAAAATAGTACTAGGGTGTATTTCACAATGTGTAAAGTTGAATTGTGAATTATTATTTTGTAAGTATCCTTGTTTAGATTTCATAGCAATCATTGTGTAGTTTTGTTCTTCTGGATCAATATATTCAATAACCGATTCATCAATATTACAATTAATAAGAAGGTCATTCCAAGTAATTTTTTTATCAACTAATGACTGTATGATCTCATTGGTAATTAATGCCTTGTTATTTCTTACGCGTAATACTGGTCTAGTTAATCTACCACCATCACTGCAAATTCTAATTTCTAAAAATTTATAATCAAATATAATAGATGTATAAATATTAATAATACCAGTATTTTTTTTATATTTGAGGTCATTATACATTTCATTAGGTTTATCTGTAACACCTTGCCATGCACCATTAACAAATACTTTTATCTTATTGTAAATTTCACTAGTATCTTGAATATCATCAAATGAAATAAGGAAAGGTTTAATATATTCATATAATGCAAAACTGTTTGTAGGTATAGTAATATGTGCCATATAACTAATATTTTTGACAACACCAATGGATTGTCCTTCTGGTGTTTCTGCTGGGCATAAGAATCCCCAAGTAGTATTATGTAATTTTCTAGGTGCAATTAATTCACCGCTTTTTTCAAGTGGGGTATTAATTCTGCGAAGATGACTTAAACTAGAAACATAAGTAAGACGATTTAAAACTTGTGCAACACCAACCTTACTACTATTTGATTGTTTGATACTGAAATCACCAGTAGATAACGCTCTATTAATACCATTTTCAATGGTGGTAGATTTCATAATTTTGTAAATATTAGTCATATTAATAATATTGCTGTAATCTTCACTAGAACGCCATGAGCCAGTATTAATTTCTCTAATAACTTGTTTTTGCATTTCCTTAACTAATTTATTGAAATAATTTCTAAAAAGATTGTTAAGAAGAGAGCCAGTAAGTTCAATACGTTTATTAATGTATGAATCTCGGTCATCAGTATTTCTCCAGCCCAAACTAGTACAAATAAGTTTGGATGCCATATATCCAAGTAAGAATATCTTTTGAATTTTTGTTTTGCAATGAGGGAAAAGGTCATTTTCTAAAACATCCAGTGTAAAATTACGTTTTTTTTGCATACCAGTTTCTTTATCCATATTAATAGGTGTATAAGAAGCATATGTAGTAATATGATTAATAGCATCCTCTTCTGTCATGTATGAATTTGCATCAATAATGGATGCTTGTAAACATTGTAGAACTTCAGCATTTTCTTCAGAATCAATATTTAATACGATATGTTTACATATTTCTTTATCGGTAATAATACCTAGTGCTCTAAACAATACAAATAATTCAATAGGTTGTTTAATTCTAGGTATAGTAATATAGATTCCATGTCCAAATCCATTATTTTTTGATGCAATCATCATTTCTATTTGTTTTGGTGATATACATTTAAAATCGGGAACAGATTTAATTTCTGCAATCCAGTTCCATTTGGTAGTCTTTTTTCCATCAAAACAATATATTCTATTTTCAGCAGCCCGTTCTTGACCAAGAACAGTTTTTTCAGAACCTTTAATAATAAAGTATCCACCACAATCCATTTTGCATTCGCCAGTAAGTTGTGAATTAGTAAAATTATTGTTTTGATTTAAAACACATATAGATGATTTTAACATAATAGGCATTTTTCCAATATTAATTTTTGGTAATGTTTTCTTAATAACCTTGATATTATCCATATTTTCATTATTTCTAATTAGATAATCAATATTAATGTCAACAGTCATCGTAGAAGCATATGTAAAGTTCCTAAGTTTTGCTTCTTGTGGAAGCATGATTTTTGTTGCACCATTATTTTCATGAATTTGTGGTGGATATAGTTTAAAATTATCAAAGCGAATAAGACATTCTAGTATATATTGGTTTGTTTCTGGAATGAAATCATTTTCAGAGTGAATTGTAACAGGATTAAACATATCAATAGTGTGTTGAACTTGGTAGTTTACAAAATTGTTGTACGATTCAATTTGATGTCTAACTAATCTATCTAGATGTTTTCCTTCAAAGTAAGATTCAATAATTTGATAAGGTTCTTCAATATAATTACCCAAATGTTCTAATATTTTTTTTTCATTATCCGGAATACTATTATTAGTATCTTTTATATGTTTTTCAATATTATTTTCAGTATCAATTATATGTTTAATTGTTTTGGTTTCTTCATTTATAACAGGCTTAACATTTAACTTACGTTTTGGCTTAGGTTTTACCGTAGTACTACTATTATGATTTTCACATGCAGCTTTCATTTCATAAGAATACATTATTTTGTAATAACTTTATAAATAATTTGTTATGAAATATATTTTCAATTTTTTAACTCTATTTTATTAACTATTCAAAAATAGATTTATTGAATGTAAATAAAAAGATTTATTTATGATAATTATTGGATGAATAAATCAAAAAAATTTATAAATTATTTGGATGAACATGCAAATAAAAATGATATGAATTATTTAGATTATAACGGTTTAACGTATGTTATAGAAAATCAATATTATAATAATATTGGTATATTGAATCCAAATAAAAAAAAGATAATTCAAAATACATATAATAGAATAAATAATGATAAAATAATAAATAATGAAGATAAATATGTGAAGAAGAATAAAGTAAATATTGATAAATCAATTTATACATTAACAGATTTAATAGATGTGATAAATACTAATGAATATTGTCATGATACTGAATATAATATAGATTTAGAATCATTACATAAAGTAAAAAAAGAATTAGTAGCATTAAATGATATGATTGGTATGGAAACTATAAAACAGTCAGTATTGGACCAAATGTTATTTTTTATACAAAAATTAGATATAGACATTAATGGCAATAGTGATTATAAACATACTGTTATATATGGACCACCCGGAACAGGAAAAACAGAAATTGCAAAATTAATAGGAAATATGTATTCCAAACTAGGAATATTAAATAAAAATGTGTTTAAAAAAGTGACTCGTAGTGATTTAATTGCTGGTTATCTGGGGCAAACTGCAATAAAAACAAATAAAATAATAGATGAATGCATTGGAGGTGTGTTATTTATAGATGAGGCATATTCATTGGCATCAAATGATAATGGTGATAGTTTTTCAAAAGAATGTTTAGATACACTATGTGAAAAATTAAGTGACCATAAAAATGATTTAATGGTAATAATTGCTGGGTATGAAGATGAATTAAAAAATACGTTTTTTAAGGTTAATAAAGGTTTAGAATCAAGATTTATTTGGAAATTTAATATGGATAAGTACGACGCGAAAGAATTACAACAAATATTTAACAAAAAGGTTTTAGAAAGTGGTTGGAAGTTGGATTGTGATATTAGTATATTAAATAAATGGTTTGAAATAAATTATAAAGACTTTGTAAATTATGGTAGAGATATGGAACAGTTATTAACTTATATCAAAATTAGTCACGGAAAACGTATATATGGAAAAGATACTGATTTACGTAAAAAAATAATAATAGACGATATAAAAAATGCATTTAAAATATTTAAAAATAATAGAGAAAAAAATGATTTACCCAAACATTTACAAAATTTTTATATATAAATAAAATATAGAATGTTTGAGTTCATTAAACAAGGTTTAGATACATTTGTAAATTTAAAAACAAAGGAAAGTATGGAGGATAAAGAAAAGAAAGACAGTAATGGGCAATTTATATCAGAAGAGTTGATGACATTTATATTAATTATTTTTATTATTTTACTTATTGTATTCATTATAGGTAAATATTGTTGGAATAATTACTTGGTAGAAGCAGTACCAGGAATAAAACCATTAACTAGTATTACACAATTTGTGGCTATTTGGTTTGTAGCACAAACTTTATTTACTAAGTAATAAGCCATATTTAGGAAAATAATAAGTTTTACTTATGATTTTCTTTTCGTAAGATGTACATATATTATAAGTATCAATTATAAATGAGCGACAAGAAAGTATTTGCAATAGACCCTAATTTATTTTCATTTTCAAAAAATACAACGCGTAAAAAGCGCGATAAACCAACAGAAGATTCTAAAATTAAAATGAAAGTTGCTAAACCTAAAAAAAATGATTCGTTGAAAAAAAGGTCAATTTTGAATATGATTAGAAAACATCAAGAAACTGAATATAAAAATAAATTTGATAGTTCTAATAAAAAACCTACAAATGATGTTCAAAATTTTAATAGTGATTTTAAAAATGCTACTGATTTTTTTAAAAATTTAGAAAATAATGTTACCCAAAAAGCTATTAGTAAACCAATTACAAATAATCATACAATAAAGCAATATCCAAACGTAACAAACCCTCTTCCTAAAACGTCATATATAGAACCTAGTATGATAAATACTACATTACCAACTACATTAAATAATATTACTGATAGCATAAAACCTGCCATAAATGAATTACCCGCTGTAATTAATACAAATATTGCACCCACACCTAAATATGGTTGTTTAAAAAATGGAAGCTTACCAACATATCGTTCATTTATGAACCAAACACGTAAAAAACAACCGGATATAATTGGCGGTAAACCTCCCGATACACCAATATCTGTAAAGAGTAATAATTTAATGTCATCATTACAAAGTTCTAAAATAAAAGAAAAAATAGAAAATATAAATCTGAATAAAAAGAAAAAAAAGAAAATGAAAAGAAAAAAAACTATACGACGTACACATAAGATTGGTAGATCTCGCATAATGCCAAAAGTATCTGTGTTAGTTTCAAACAAAACGATAAGAAATAATATATCAACCAAAACTCAATTAATAAAACAAGTCCCTATTCATGAAATAAGAAAGTATTTAATAAAACATGGGTTTATTAAAGTTGGGTCAACTACACCAAATGATGTATTACGTAAAATGTATGAAAGTGCAATGTTAATATGTGGGGAAATACAAAACCATAATCCAGATAACTTATTATATAACTTCTTACATGATGTGGAAAAGTAAATTATATAATTTGATATTCGTTTAATATCCAAGTTATAGTCATTGAAGATATGATGACAATAGTATATACTATTATTCGTACATATTTATCTATATGGTTTGCTATAATTTTGTTAGTAGATTTTTCGTATATTTCATCAATTTCGTGTAATTCTTTAATTGGATTCATGTAAGAAGGATGGCTATATGATCTTATTTTATATTTATTTTTAATAAAAGGAGAACCAGGTTTACTTGGATCACAAAAATAACCATAATCATTGTCATCATTATAATTATGTATAATTTCAAATGATGTATGTCCGTTTATATTCATTTTGTTAGCAAAGTTTGTATATATATATAAATTATAATATATAAACTCAATTTTATAATAACATAAACAATTTGTTATTATATAATAATATGTCTGGAAACGAAAAATCTATTTATTCTGAATATTTTAGTTATGTTTATAAATATACTACCGAATATGGTGTAAAAACTATAGTTTTATTACAAGTTGGTGCATTTTTTGAAATGTATGGTATACAAAAAAAAGACCAAATAATAGGAAGTCAAATAGAAGATGTTACTGATATATGTAAGCTAAATATATCTACTAAAGCGCAACCATATGATTATGGTAATATTGTCATGGCCGGTTTTAGAGATTATACGATTGATAAATATATATCAATGATTACAGAAAATGGTTATACTGTGGCTGTTTATATACAAGTGAAAGAAGGTACAAAAGTATACAGAGAACTAGATAAAATATATTCACCAGGAACATATATATCATGTGAAACAGATACAAATACGGAAATTTCTAACAATATAATGACAATATGGTTTGATGTATTTAAACCACGTAGAAATATAATTAAAAATTCTGCAGGAACGTTAATTTATGGTGTTTCTGTTGTAAATATTTTTACTGGGCAATCATCCATATTTCAACATGAAACCGACAACAATATTAATGTTACTACATTTGATGAATTAGAACGATATATATCAATATATAACCCAAGTGAAGTTATTATTATATCACCATTTGATAAAGATATATTAGAATCAATCATGCAATATTCTAATATTAAAATTAGCACTGTTCATTTATTAGATTCACGTAACAAAAAAAATACAAAAATAGAAAAATGTAACAATCAAAAATATATAAAAGAACTATTGACATTTTTTTATAAAGAAGATACTTATGATGTATGCACTCAATTCCAAGAATATACGATAGCAACACAATCATTTTGTTATTTATTAAATTTTATTCAAGAGCATAATCCAATGTTAAATAAGAAAATTAATATTCCTGAATTTAATAATACATCTAACCGAGTTATTTTGGCAAATCATACATTATTACAATTAAACATAATTAATGATGCATCATTAGATAGTAAGAAAATGGGTAAATTATCATCGGTAATGTCATTATTAAATAAATGTTGTTCATCAATGGGTAGACGCTTATTTCAACACAATTTAACTAATCCTACATTTGATGAAAAATGGCTACAAGTAGAATATGATATGATAGATATTGTATTACAAGATAATAACATTGAAACGTTTGATTCTTTTCGTAAACAAATAGCAAAAATAAAAGATATAGATAAAATGTTACGTCAACTGGTTCTCAAAAAAATTTATCCTAGAACAATATTTGATTTGTTTTCTAGTTTGGATTATATTCAACAAATGAATGTTTGTTTATATGAAAACCAACAAATAACTCAATATTTGTGTTCTAATATTGTAAATGATAATAATACAAATTGTAGTTCTCTAATGGATACAAAAATTTCCAGTGTAATGGAATTTTTAGAACAAAATTTATTATTAGAAGAGTGTAAATCTATTAGTTCTATGACTACATTTAATAATAATATCATACAAAAAGGTGTTTCTAAAAAATTGGATTATGCTATTAATCAATATGAATTAAGTTTGTCACATTTTAATGAAATTCATAAAATTTTTAATGGTTTTTTCAAATTTCATAAAATTAATACAGGGGATACAGATTTTGTTAAAGTGCATGAAACAGAAAAATCGGGATCTACACTTCAAATTACTAATAAAAGATGTGCTATATTGAAAACATTATTAGAAAGTGCAAAAAATCAAGATATACCGGTTGATGAAGAATTGAATATATCATTTAATACAGATGACATAAAATATGTAAAAGCATCTGGTACTAATATGGAAATTACATTTCCATTATTATCAAAAATATGCAAGGATAACTTAAACTATAAAATGATGTTAAACAAATTAATTAGTGATACGTACTTGGAGGTATTAACTAAATTAGAAGAAACATATTTTACAAATATAGAAGACATCTCGTCTTATATTGCAAAATTAGATGTATTACAAAGTAAAGCTTATATTGCCAAAAAGAACAATTATTGTAAGCCCGTAATAAATACAAATTTACAAAAATCGGGATTTATTGCTGAAAATATTAGACACTGTTTAATTGAACACATACAACAAGATGAATTATATGTCCCTAATGATATTAGTATTGGTACAGAAGAAAATTCACAAGATGGAGTATTATTATATGGAACCAATGCAGTAGGGAAAACATCATTAATTCGGTCTATTGGTGTATCTATTATTATGGCACAAACTGGTATGTATGTTCCATGTTCTTCATTTATATATAAACCATACACTGCAATATATTCAAGAATATTAGGTAATGATAACATATTTAAAGGATTATCTACATTTGCGGTTGAAATGAGTGAATTACGAGTAATATTAAAAATGGCAGATGAAAATAGTTTAATTCTAGGAGATGAATTATGTTCTGGTACAGAAACTGAATCAGCTTTAAGTATATTTGTTGCAGGATTAATTGAATTCAATAAACGAAAATCTTCTTATATTTTTGCAACACATTTTCATGAAATTGTTTCCTATGATGAAATTATATCATTACAAAAATTAACACAAATGCATATGGAAGTTAGGTATGATAGAGAATTAGATTCTCTTGTTTATGATAGAAAATTAAAAAAAGGTTCAGGACCACGAATTTATGGATTAGAAGTATGTAAATCATTGCATTTGGATGAACAATTTTTAGAAAAAGCATATGAAATACGTAATAAATATTATCCAGAAACACGTGGTATTTTATCAAATAAGCAAAGTACATATAATGCTAAAAAAATACGAGGAATTTGTGAAATGTGTAAAAAAAATATGGGGGAAGAAGTTCATCATTTGCAACATCAAGAACATGCAAATGAAGATGGATTTATTAATTCATTTCATAAGAATCATAAAGCGAATCTATTAACAGTGTGCGAAGAATGCCACGATACATTACATAATGCAGAAAATAATAATAAGGTAATAGTAAAAAAGAAAACTACAAAGGGGATGAAATTAATATAATTATTTATTTTTCTTTTCTTCTTCCTCTTTTAAAAAAGCAGCGTTTCCTTTAGATATTAATTGTTGTTCTTGTTTTGCTTTTGTTTTTTCATATTCATCGTTAAAAATATAATCACCAATATAATTATTACTACGACTTAACAAGACACTATCTGTATAACTAGGAACATATGTAGATGCACCATATTTATATGTATCTGGTTCATAATAGGTAAAATTACTTTGCATTGCTGGTCGTTTTATCGCTATTTTTTTCTTTGCGATTGGATCATACACCCATACAGAACCAAATTCTATATCTTCATTTTTTGCAATAACTTCCGGTGGGTCGTGATATTCAACATTGAAATCGTTTACAGCTTTTGTAAAGTCGGCCTTTTTTGCTAATTTTGCTTCATTTGTTTCTCTTGTTTGTTTTTGTTCTTCAGTTTCTGCTGCTCTTGTTTCATAAAATCCAGAATCAAAACCTACGTCATCACTTATTGCCTTATTTATAGCTATTTCTTTCTTAATATCAGTTAATGTTTTATTACCTTCTTTTACACTACTGTTAAAAAGTATAAAAATACTAAATAATATTAATAATAATATAATATATTTCATTTTATAGTATTATTACATTTTTTTCTTACGAGTTCCCTTCTTTTTATATTTTCTTTTCGCTTTACTATTATTTGTAGTCTTTTTCTTGTGTGATTTTCTTTTACCACCAGTATTTTCTGGTTTATTTAGTACCCATCTTTTTTCACCAGTACTTTTATCAGTGTAATGAAAATTGCCGGGATATTTTGAAGATTCAGAAACAGTAATATTATCTTTGGACTCTAACCATCTAGATGTCTTATTAGTTTTATCATAATAAAAATATGTATTAGCTTGTTGATTAGATTTAAATATTTCATAGTCATAATCAGTTTCTTCTTTTGGTTTACAAGAGGTTTGTTGTTTTGTACGCCAAATGGGATATAAATTTTCCGTAGCATTTATATACTCATCACTGTTACAGAATTGGGTAAACCCGTCGTTATAGTCCTTAAGCTTATTTCTTCTCCATACATAATTTCGTTTTTTATCGCGAATAACAGAATTAATGGGTTCATTTTGTCTAAACCATTTTTGTTGCCAATTATGTTTTACTTCATCAATTGGATTACCATCATTG
>Ga0315330_10000748_pt1 | contig 21107 bp, 16 predicted proteins | sample M140m34915metaG_FD_203453 | JGI IMG/M metagenome (GOLD analysis project Ga0315330, IMG submission 203453) | Ammonia-oxidizing marine archaeal communities from Monterey Bay, California, United States - M1 40m 34915 | ecosystem: Environmental > Aquatic > Marine > Intertidal zone | place: USA...
ACTTATGCCTTTAATAGCGGTCTTACAATCGATTCTGACCTGATCTACTCGCGTCAGGATAACCCTGCGTACTACGAAGATCTGGCTCAGGACCAAATCGGTACCACTGCAGCCGGTGCCCCTATCTTTGATTTCGTTCGCGGTGAAGATAACTACATGCTGACGAACGCTCAGACTAAAGGCGAAGGTTTAGCATTCTCGCTGGTTGCCCGACACAGCTACGATTGGGGATTGGATTGGAATTTCGGTTATGCCTACACGGACCAAACCGATGTCAGCCCAATGACCTCTTCTGTTGCTGGTTCCAACTTTGGCAACTTGGCACTGACCACGTTAATAGACCCTCAAGCGGCGACATCAAACTATGTGTCACCCCATCGCTTCACCGGTCGTATCAGCTATGGTCATGAATTCATCCCGGGCAATGAAACCCGGTTCACGATGTTCATGTACCGCAAGCAAGGTCAGCCTGCGAGCCACGTCATGAGTTCTAACAATCTGGAAGGCGATGGCTTCTTTGGCCGCCACCAGCTCTACATTCCAGGTCTGAACGACTCTAATGTGGTGATTGCTCCTGGCTTCGACGTTGATGGCTGGGCACGATTTGTTCAGGACAACGGCTACGCGGAGTTTGCTGGTGGTTTCGTTCCACGCAACCAGAACTTCTCAGACTGGTCCACGCGGGTGGACTTCCGTATCGATCAGGAGCTTCCGCTGATTTTTGGTACCCAGGCTCGCGCCTACCTGAAGATCTACAACGTGTTGAACATGCTGAACGACAGCTGGGGACGTCAATCCGACGCCTTCTTCTTCAATCAGCAAGTTGTTACTGCCTCTCTGGACAGCCAGAACCGCTACGTATTTGAGGACTTCCGCAACCGTGGCCTGACTGACCTGCGTGAAAACGCGACTTTGTACGAGATCCGCATGGGCATTCAGTTCGAGTTCTAATGCGACTGAAAGCCTGACACAAAAGGGCCCGGCTATCTTTTGATAGCCGGGCCCTTTTTTATCCGCACTGTTTTGCAGTCAACTTAAATTCGAATAGATAAACAGCGCGCTGCAGCTGATGCTTTATGGACACGTAGTGAACCCATCCCGGGGGCTAAAGCTTCGTACGCCAATTACATCGCCTTGAAGACTGGATAGTCCGCAGTGTCCGATCTCTGCAACTGACCCTCTAAATACTCGTCAAACAAATTCCAATACGCTAGTCCATCATCAGACTCCGGCTCCAGCAAATAGAATATCAAGTTCGCCAGTCGGTCATTCATCGAGACTAAATAATCACCGCGGGAAAACGTCTTCGTGGTTTCAATGAACTCACCACGCAACAGACTATTTGTATGGCCGTTTTGCACATAGCTTTGTTTGCCTATTTCATTGATGACAAACTGTTCGCCACTAAAGGTCGCCTCGGCTTCCAGCACTTCTACCCAGATGCCATGGCCTTCCAGTTTCTCCGCAAGACCGGAGAGGGAGGCGCGAAAGACATAAGCACTTGGCACAGTCGCCGTCTTGGTTGCCTCAAAGGCATTGTAGTTTGCGACGCCCTCAATGATGACTAACTCAGAACTGCGCACGAAGTCAATCTGGCCACCAGCCCTCTGGTAGGGGATGTAGCTGTAGGTGAGCAAGTCCAGCGGCTCGTCTAGAGGCACCATGGTGAACTGCACTCCCTTTTCCTGCCCTGTACTTGAGTCGGCAACGCGGGCATCAGCCTCAGCGTTAATACGCTGGATTTCTTCTCCGTGCAAGTGAGTGTATTCAAGAATCTCTTCAACGAAGGCATTGGCGGCATGCACGCGCTTATAAAAACGGTCGTGGGAAAATGTTTCGCTGAGAATCGCCATGCGATTTCGCAGCGCCATGTGATTGGTAATATAGCGTGGCGCGTGATGGTAGGTGCGCAGCTCGCTTGGTGGCCAGTTTCGGTAGTTGTACCCACCGTACCAGTCAAAATCCAGATTGAATTTCTCTTTAGCCGATTGCTTGATCGCGGGAAGTATGACTTTACTGGTGTAATCTGAAGTACTGGCATCGCCAGCAGTGTGGTATGAGGGCGCATAGGTAAGCGCATTACCGTGCCAGGTGCCATTTGTTGTGTGCAGATCAACCAGCAGGTCTGGGTCCCAACGTTGAAGCACATTACTGTACAACGCCTGGGTTTCATCCGCCTCCATGATCATACCATCACGATTTAAATCATAGCCATGGGCGGTGCGTATGCCTGCCATGACTGGACTTAACTCTTGGTTAGGTCGAGAGTTTTCTGCCATGGCATCGTTGCCATCGGCATTGTAGATCGGCACAAAAACCAGTATTTGGTTGTCCAGCAAATGCTGCTTGTCACCAAAGAGAATGTCGCGCATGACAATCAGCGATGCTTCCTTACCCTCCACTTCTCCTCCGTGGATATTGCCCTGAATGTAGATCACAGGCTTACCGGATGCTGCTGCTGCCTCGGGACTCGTCACCACAGGATTCGCCAGCACCACGATGGGCACATCGCGACCCTCCCGGGTGAGCAGAAGTGTTTCCCGGTGCATGAGTTCGGACTCCCCGTCTAGGGCATCGATAACGTCCATCACTTCCTGGAAGCTTGAAGTGCGCTCATAGTTTGTGCGCTCAGCAATGGTGATCATGGCTTCGGTGAAAGTCTGGGCCTGCAGGACTACAGGGCAGCACTGACTTGTTAAGGCGTAAAGCACCGTGATGGCTTTGCTTAAGTTATTGGTCTGGATCACTGTAATTCTGGACTCCGCTGCATGATTGATAGCGCCAGCAGCAGATTCTGCGTGCAAAGCGACTGAGAAATCCAGTTAATTTACCGCGTATGCTGACAGGCTCAGTGGGACGCATTCCCCGAGCCAATTGGGTGCTTTTTGTGACAGTGTGTGATTTTTTATTCGCAATAGAGGTAAAGCCCTCGTTTTACTGGCTTTGCAGAGGTTCCACGCGCTGTGGTCATATTGCTTTTGAGGAGGAAAGAGTCTAGCCTCACGGGTGCCTATAAGCGCAGTAATCCTTCTAAAACATGCATATTGAAGCGCTGTTAACTGCATGTATTTACTCAACTTAAAAACGGAGCTAAGTCAGTGAATTCCAAACTCACACGCAGACGTTTTATCAAGGGGGTAATTTTCTCCGGTGCTGCCGCTACAACCGGTGCCGGAGTCTACCTCGCCAATGCCCAATCAGGGGCTGGGGCCGCTGAGCGCTTGATAACGATGAACATCAACGGCCGAAGTCGACCGGTGGATGTCATGCCCTCGGAGACACTTGCCTACACCTTACGCTACAAACTGGATCTCACCGGCACCAAGATTGGATGCAACCGTGGTGAATGTGGCGCCTGCACAGTGTTAATCGACGGTGTTCCCAACTATGCCTGCTCGGTCCTGACCCATAACGTCAAGGACAAGGCAGTAGTCTCCATCGAAGGCGTCAAGTCTGCAGATGGCACTTTGCATGCAGTACAGCAAGCATTCATAGATGAAAATTCGCCTCAGTGCGGATTCTGCACACCAGGTCAGGTAATGTCGGCAGTCGCCTTGCTGAACAGCAACCCACGACCTAGTCGTGAGGAAGTTCGCGCCGGCTTGTCAGGAAATCTGTGCCGCTGCGGTGCCTATGAACACTATATCAATGGCGTGTTACGCGCCTCGGGGCAAATAGCATGAGTACACATATAGGAAAAGATTTTATGCCTCCCTGTGTGCCGGGCAAGGTCACGGGTGAAATCAAATACGCGGAAGACTACAAGGCAGAGGGCATGGTATTCGCCCGTTTGCTCACCAGCCCAATGCCCTCCGGACGGGTTGTTAACATCGATGCATCAGAAGCGTTGCGCATGGACGGCGTGGTTGGCATTTTCACAGCCGACGACCTGCCGCCAGTCGCGCCACCCGCCAATCCGGCGCTGGCTTCCGATTACATCACCTACGTGGGCCAACCCATACTCGCGGTGGCCGCAACTTCAGAAGAGATTGCTGAAACTGCACTGGATCGTATTCGCGTTGATTTGGAACGTCGTGAATTCGTGGTGGATCCGCTGGAAAGCCTGTCTCCGAGTGGTCCTAACGCCTACCCCGATGGGAACGCACTGGTCCGTACCGAGGAAGAAGGTCCCGAAGGCACCCCGATAAGGGGCGCACAGATCAAGAGTATCAAATGGCCACAGAGCGCAATCGACGCCTTTCGCGCGGGTCGCGAACCTGAAGGCGCGGAATTTACAAACGAGTGGGCTTTCGGTGATATCCAGGCAGGCTTTGCAGAAGCTGCCCAAATCATTGAAGAGCCATTCGTCACAATGGGCTATCCGCACCATTCTTTAGAAGCCCGCACCTGTATGGCTTACTGGGAGAATGGGAAATGCTACTTCCATGGTTCATCACAGAGCCAGAGCGCCAACAATGCCGGCCTTGCGCGAATGCTGAACATCCCGCTTGAAGACCTGGTGTTCATTAACGAAGCCACTGGTGGCGGCTTTGGTTCGAAGATTGGTCCTTACCCTTACATGTCCATTACCGGCAACTTTTCTCGCGTACTTAACCGACCCGTGCAGTTGCGTATTACTCGCGAACAGGAGTTCTATATAGGGTCAGCTCGCTCCGGCATGCAGGGCTGGATCAAAACTGGCGTGAAGGAAAACGGTAAGGTTTCCGCTGTCGACCTGATAATCGTCAATGATGGCGGCATGACTGGTGGCGGCAGCGGCAACTCGTCTGCACAACACGTCACTGTGGCTTATCAGCCGGAGAACATGCGTTTCCGTCATATCTCTGTTTACACCAATACCACGCCTCGCGGCGCCCAACGTGGGCCCGGTCAAAATGAAATGGCCGCGGTTCTCGCACCAATGACTGACAAGCTCGCTGACGCTGTTGGCATGGACCGGGTTGCATTCCGCAAGGTCAATGTGCTGGACAGCGATGGCTTCCAGGGAGGCGGTCAGGGATCTGTCACCAGCGCCTTCGTACGTGAAGCATTAGACCAGGGTGCGCGCGCGTTTAACTGGTCAGACCGAGTCAGCCAGCCACGAGAAATTGGTGGCAGTAAGCGACGCGGCGTCGGCGTGGGCCTCGGCTATCACGGTGCTGGAGGTCGTGGATACGATGGCCTTCTGCGCATTGGTACTGACGGCAAACTCTACATCCACAGTGGTGTCGGTAATCTCGGCACCTATTCCTACGCCGGAACTTGTCGCGCGGCAGCTGAAGCACTGCAGATCCCCTGGGAGCGTTGTGAGATTGTCCGGGGCCGCTCTGACCGCTACCTGCCGCACAGCTCTGGACAGGGTGGTTCCAATACCATCTTTACCCACACCCGTACCAACTGGGTAGCAGCCCAAGATGCCATCCAGAAGATGAAAGAAATCGCTGCGATGGATTTTGGCGGCGCTGTGGATGATTACGAGATTGGCAACGAGCGGGTATTCAACTCCAGTGATGTCAGCCAGGGCTATTCCTACGGTGAAGCCGCACAGCGCGCCATGGAATTGGGTGGCAAGTTCAGCGGTGAAGAGTATCCAGATGACATCAATCCACTGACCCAAATCGCGGTGCAAGGCATGGCGGGTTCAGGTCTGGTGGGGGTTGCCAAGGACAATATCCCAGGCGTGGGCCAACCACCGGGGAACGTTATTGGCTTCATGGAAATCGAGCTGGATGTTGATACCGGCAAGTACGAAATCATCGACTACACGTCAGTTGCAGATTGCGGCACTGTGGTGCACCCCAAGAACTTCGAAAACGCCATGCGTGGCGGCGCGGTCTGGGGAGTCGGTCTGTCTGGTCTGGAGAAACACGTCTACGATCCACAAAATGGCCTACCGGCGAACACGGGTCTGTATCAGTGCAAGCCACCAACCAATATGGACGTTCCGGTTGAAACCATTGCCCAGGGTGTGAACATTCCTGATCCGCAAAACCCAACGGGTGGACGCGGTATCGGTGAACCGACTCAGGGTGCGGCAGCTGCCGCTCTATCTAGTGCATTGCGCGATGCGCTGGGCGGACATCTGTTCAACACCGCACCGGTGACGACTGACATGATCATCGATCACCTGGCCGGCAACAGCTATAGCTCCGGCGCCGGTTCTTTAAAGACTAATACTTTCTGAGGTGAACTATGCCATCACATGACGTAATGCCAAATATGGAACTGTACCAACCGGTACAGGTTGAAGATGCGCTTGCGATTGCTGACCGCCTCGCTGAGAGAGGTTGGTTAGTTGGCGGTGGTCAGGACACTTACGGCTGGTTGAAAGACCGCGCCAAGTCCGCCGACGCCCTTATCGATTTGAGTGCTATTGAGTCACTGCGTGGAATTCGCGAGACCGCTGACGGAATTGAAATCGGCGCTTTGACTACCTTGACTGAAGTCGCAACCAGCGATCTGGTGCGCGGCAGTTTTTCACTACTCGCCGATGCGGCCGGCAAGGTAGCCAGCCCGCAAATTCGCAACATTGGGACCCTGGGCGGTAATGTGAGTCAGGATGTACGCTGCTGGTACTATCGCCGCGGTCTGTCCTGCTATCGTGCCGGCGGTAACCTTTGTTATGCGGACACGCCGCAAGGCATGAACCGAGAACACGCGCTGTTCGACCAGAGTCGCTGTGTTGCGGCCGGTGCGTCCGATACTGCGCCAGCCCTCGTGGCGCTGGACGCCTATATGGTGATTCAGAATTCGAGCGGTGAGCGCGTGGTCTCAGCACAGGACTTCTTTGTTGGTCCAGCCAACGATATTGAGAACACCACTATTCTGCGTCCCGGTGACATCCTGACTGCTGTCAGGATTCCTTCCGCCTGGGCCAATGCCGACTTCTACTGGGAGAAGGTTGCGGATCGCAACGTGTGGGATTTCTCACTTGTTAACGTGGCTGCTGCGTTCAAAGTCAGCGATGGTCAGATCCAGGACTCTCGCATCGTGGTCGGCGCAGTGCAGACTACACCGCGCCGCTTAACTGATGTAGAGAACGCGATACGCGGCAGCGTGAGATCGATTGAAACTGCTGAGTCAGTCAAGGAAATGACCACCACGGGTGCTCGCACCCTGGCGCACAATGGCTTCAAAGTGCCATTAATGCAAAACCTGGTGAAGCGCGCGATCAGTGCGTAACCGCCTCGGTCTGTCATCCCAGACCGCACTTATAGACTGCGCCCATTCCTAAGCTACCAAGCAAGCAAACCGAAAAGGGGGCACATCCTTCAGAATGTGCCCCCTTTTCGGTTGCGAATTGCTTGTAAGGGATCTACAAAATCACCCATATGCCCAGCCAGCAGGCAAGTGCCACGCCAACGGGCGTTAGTGCAAGACAAAGTGACGTGCGAACTCCGACCACTGTGGATCCCTCATAAGGTGTACTGGCAGTTTGTGGGGCTTTCCGCGGCTTCTCGCGCCTGTCATGAGCCTTGCCTTGCAATTCAAGTCGGGGCAGCTTACCAGCAAGTGTCTGGCAGCGGCGCTGCCGCCACCTCTATCTCAGGCGCAAGGCTGGACCAAAAAAGCTTGCTCAGCTCGATAGCTCAGTCCGATTTCTTGCCCTTAATCAAAGTCAATTTACTAGGGAAAACTGCTGCAAATGCTCGCTAGCAATGGCATGAACCGCCCGGAACCAATCCTTATCATTGTTGAGATTGGGGACTAACTGAAAAGCTTCGCCGCCTGCTTCGTCAAACTGTTCCCGGTATTCGATGCCAATTTCAAATAGCGTCTCCAGGCAATCCGATATGAAGCTCGGGGTAACTACAGCGATGCGTTTCTTGCCTTCCCCTACTAGATGTTCAATATGGTTATCGAGGTAGGGCTGAATCCATGGCAGCGGACCAAAGCGCGATTGGAACGCAACGGAATACTTGTCTGATTCCCATCCCAGCTGCCTAGTAATACCCGCAGTGGTCTGCATGCACTGCATGCGGTAACACAGCTTGTTGGCGTCAGTGACAGAATCGCAACAGCCGCCGAATTGGCAGACATCAGTAGCGTCTGCCTTCTTAATCGTCTTTTCAGGCACCCCGTGGTAGCTGAAAATAACGTGGTCGAGGTCATCATAGTCCACGTGCTTTTTGAGTAGAGAGGCCCATGCCTCGATGAAAGCCGACTCCTGAAACAGGTCGTCGACAAAATGCAGTCGCGGTGGCGTCTTCCAGCGCTTTGCTGCCTTCTCTACCGAGTTGAAGATGGACGCGGTCGTTGCCGTGGAGTACTGCGGAAACATGGGCAGCAGCAATATATCCGACGCCCCAGCTGCCTCAAGTTCTGCCATGGCATCCCAGACAAAAGGCTTGCTGTAGGCCATGCCGGTTCGAACCAGTACTTTGCGGCCCTGCGCATCGAAGGCCTCCTGCACGCTGGATTCCATCTCATCCGCATAAACCTTTAGCGGCGAGCCCCTATCCATCCATATCTCGGCATAGTCCTTGGCGATGCGAGGGGCACGAAATGGCAGGATTATCATGTTGCGCAGCAGCCAGCGACCGATCGGGTTAAAATCAAATACGTAGGGATCTGCGAAAAAATATTTGTAAAAGTCGCGCAAGCCCTTGGCTGTCGGTTCAGCTGGGGTTCCCAAGTTCATCAATAGTACTGCTTGCGTCATATTCGTTTTACCTCTCCGTTCAACTGGTTTAACAGCGGATGGCCGTGCTACTGACTCGCAGGTCAATTCAGGCTTCCATACTTCTAACTCATGCGCTGTACATACGCCCATGAGAAGCGAGTGGATTGGGCTTTATGAGCTCTTTAGCCTCAGCGCTAGTGGCTGCGTTGACCATTCTATGCGCCACGTAATCATAGCGCTTACACTGCGGTATCCGCAGTACTCTATGCGTTCTTACTTAACCGGAGGTCGCCATGTCACAAACTCATTCCTATGTCTCGAGCCAGTACCAGACACTGGAATTGCTCCGCAAAGATGCCTACCTCCGCGCTTGCCGGGCCCGCGTGGTAAAGACAGTCACTGAAGGAAATAGCACTGACGTAATCCAAGATCAGACAGTGTTTTATGCGTGACGGCCAGCCTGTAGCCAGCCGCAGCATTATGTGGGCCGACGGCAGCGAAATCGTGGTCGCCAATATGATTAAACAACCTAGCGGCCCCGACATTATTCACGCGCTTCATACCCGACGCGAGGCCCTGAACTCAGGTTTATCCACATGATAGGGATAAAAGTGTTACCTGAAGTGTTACCTGAAGTGTTACCTAGCGAACCCAATAAAAAGCCCTGTTTTGGGGCATTCCATATTTAGTAACTATCTTTAGCAGGCCCGCAACGACAATGGACCTGGAGAATATAGTCGACGCTGCTGCTCATAAGCCTGCAATGGGCCTAACCGCAAACATGAGTAAAGATGTAACAAAAAATCAAAAAATAGCTGCAATCCGCAGAAAAATCCGTAGAATCGAGCGATAGCTTAACGAGATCACCAATCGAGTGAAATTTGGCTCAACGTATTTTTACAAATGATGGGGAACTTAAACGTGAAAAAACTCCTGCTATCAATAATCTCTAGCGCAGTGGCGACCGCCTCGCTTAGCTCACTTGCCGGTGAACGAGTCGGCGATTTTGCCCTGATCGATCACCTCGGCGCCCAGCATCATATGGCTTGGTACGATGACCAGCAGGCCGTGGTGATTGTGCCACAGGCCGTTGGCGCGACTGACGCAGCCACTCTGGAAGTGCTGATCAAGCTGCAGTCCAAGTATCAGGATCGCGATGTAGTTTTTTTTATGATGAACCCTGGTCTCCAGTCCGACCGCGAAGCAGTCGCAGCAGATCTTGCGAAGTACGGTATTGAACTGCCAGTGCTGATGGATGACACCCATTTAGTAACTGAGCTGTTGGGCATCGAGCGCATGGACGAGGCGGTAGTTTATGATCCGAGTTCATTCGAGCTAGTCTATCGCGGCCCAGTCGTCGCTGCTGCCGAAGCAGCGATCGATAGGCTCTTAGTAGGCGAGAACGCTGACTTAGTTTCTGCAGTGGGTTCTGCCAAACTGATTAGCAGTAATATCTCTGACCACACCAACCTTTCCTACACCAAAGATATTGCACCGATCATTGCTAGCAATTGTGCTACATGCCACCGCGATGGCGGAATAGCTCCCTTCGCGATGGACAGCAGTCTGGCAGTTCAGGGCTGGTCTCAAATGATTCGTGAAGTACTCATGACCAAACGCATGCCGCCCGGCCAGATTGATAATAAAGTTGGTCACAAATTTAAGAATGAAATGAACCTTAGCGACAGCGAGATTCAAAAGCTCGTTCGATGGGTTGGTTCTGGCTCACCAGTAGATGTACAAGATGATGTCGACCCGCTAACAGAATTGGTTTGGCCAGACACTAAATGGACACTCGCTAGAGATTTAGGTGAGCCGGATTTAATTGTCAAAGTTCCCCCCCAAGCGATCCCAGCAACCGGGGTGATAGACTACAGAGATATAATCTTAGATCTTGGCCTCGAAAAGGATCGATGGGTGCGGGCTAGCGAAGTTGCGCCAGACAAGTCCGAGGTTCTTCACCACATAATTACGACAGTTGTGCCTCCTGGAGGCAGACCAGATCCAATGCAGGCTTTCACGGCCGCGCTTGAGGAGCTACCTGAAGAACGGGCTGCCGCAATCCGTGCTGAGATTTTTTCAGCGGTAGCTTCGGGTAAACAACCACCGATTGGCAAGATTTTCCGTGAAAACCCCGACATAGGTATAGGCCAGATTCTCGGTGGAGATGACGACTTGCCTCAATTTGGTGGCTACGCTCCCGGAAACGCTGTAGCGCTTGCACCAGAGGGCGTTGGGGGGCTTTTGAAAGCTGGAACCTCACTTAGCCTCCAAATGCACTACACGACGTCAGGGCGTGAAGTTACAGATGAGACAGAAATCGGAATCTACTTCTACCCTGAAGGCGAAGTTCCAACAGAAAAGATGACAGGTGGCGTTGGCAATGACTTTGATATTGCGATACCAGCATTCTCCAAAGACCATGAGATGGAAGTAGTTACGTTCATCAAAAACGACTCAGACCTTTACAGTCTAATGCCGCACATGCATTTCAGAGGGAAAAGAATGCGATTCGTTGCCGAATATCCTGACGGTAGCGAGGAACTTCTGCTCTCGGTCCCTGACTACGACTTTAATTGGCAACTTGTACACGAGTTAGAAGAGCCATTAAGAGTTCCAGCAGGAACAAAGATTCGTGCAATAGGAGCGTTTGACAATTCAGCTCAAAACAGTGCTAATCCAGATCCGAGTATAGATCTCTCGTGGGGTGAGCAAAGTTTTGAGGAGATGTTCATGGGGTTTTATGCATGGAAGGAATCTAACCAAGGCGGCGATGACTAGAACTGTCGGGTGAAGTGAAACAGAAAAAGGCGAGTCAGTGACTCGCCTTTTTCATGCCGGTTATCTTTGCTATCCGATCAATTCTCTCAGAGCGATAACTGCGCTACGCCCGCTCCAGTTTAGAGATGACCCATGTGAACACCTTTCGTTGACAACAATGTCAGCACGCTTTCCCACTTTTATGATACCAAATTATGCTGACTGTGGCAGAAGTCCTCCCGCAGCAACAGTTGAAGAATGAATTGCTTACAACTCGCTCATCCCTGCCTGCATCACCTAGGCAAATTCCTAGCCTTAATAAACTGGCACTATACGCAGAATCCGACTACCCGCATTGTGTTCTAGAAGCAGGAAGACATCATCTCTATAACCGATCTCAATATCACGAATTCACGCAAAACCTTTAAGCAGTTTTCGCGATGGATGAGCCCATTTTTATCGATCACGAAACGAAACAGGCTTCGTGCCTTCAATGATCCCGCCAGGAGGTGGCCCTGCCACTGCGGGAACTGACCACTATCCATAATCACAAAGCCGGATACGGCCAGTGAAGGGGTCAGGTCGACCACAGCTTGCTCGATATCTGCCAACTCAAAGGTAATACCTAACTCACGTCCATATTCAACCCTCGTACCGTCGTAATCCATACAAAGGGATGTCAGCGGCCATCCATAGTTGCGCCCGGGGATCAGGTGATTGATTTCATCCCCTCCCCTTGGCCCATGCTCGGTGCCATATAGCTCACCATTGAAATAGTTGAATTCCAACCCCTGAGGACTACGGTGACCATAGGTATAGATACTGGCAATAATATCTTCCTGACCATAGAACGGATTTTCAGCAGGTATACTGCCATCATCATAAATTCGGCGGACTTTGCCATAGGGCGTAGATAGATCCTGGATACCGTTAAAAGTGCTGCCACCTTCTGCACCAACGCTCATATACAGGTGCCCTCTATCGTCAAAAGCCAGCCGGCCACCTGCAGCCACATCGGTGAAGACCGTATAGAACTCCTTCTGAGCTTCCCAAATCGTCTCTTGGTCCACCCAGCGCCCATCACGAATTCAACCACGCACCAGCTTGTTCATGGACACATCTTGCTCACTTTCACGGGAAAGTTCATTGCAATCGGCGCAGCGATCGGCAAAGTAAAGATAGATCCAGCCGTTGTCATGATAGTCGCGGTGAGGCTTTCTATCGAACAGCCAACCTATGCCCCATCTTGATCTACGGTGATTTTATAGGCGTCAGAGTAGGCTCTCGGCGTATCCAGCAGGTAAGCGGACTTCTCCCCATCAGAGTTAATCACTCTAACGCCAAACTTCTTTTCGGTGAGGAGAATTCTGCCATCGGGAAGGGCGCGATGGAGAATGGTTGAGCACCCAGGTCTGCCACGACTGTTTCGAATCGAAAATTGTGTAGCTCAGAAGTTACGATACTGGTAGGAATCTCCAGGGGCGTATCGTAATTGAAGTCGTCATAATTCACATTTGATCGCGTCTCAGCGATATATAAGGCCAGGTTGCGAATATCGGCACGAGTAAAGCGTTCGCCCCAGGCGGGCATACCTGCCTCCGCGAAACCGTTACTGATGCTGTTGACGATTTCATCGATGCTGTCGCCATGTCTGAGATTTCCCAGCAAAGCTACGCTCAGGGGTGACCCTTCGAGATTTTCACCGTGTCATACCGCGTAGTTCTCGGCAAAATTCTGAATTGACTGGCCAGCGCCGCCCAATTATTGTGCGACCGCGGTGTCTGTATTCGGTAATAGCAACACTCGGGCTGACCAGATTACATAGTGACGAGGTTTGTTGTTATTCATATACCCTCTCTTGAACTTCTGAATCCTTAAATCTCAATATCTACGAACTCATGTTTTTGGCAGACAAAATCCCGTTAGCCCGGGCTCGATTTTTTTGTCATTTCATCAGCGTGAAATCATGCTGCACTGCTGGCTTCTCAGAAGAGGCAGATTCATTTAAGGGGGTGGTCAGGAGTTGGCAAGAAGGGAAAGGCTCTGGGAAAGCCCGGTAAATGTATATCAAGGAGTTTGCCTTAGCATGCCCTCTAGCTCAAACCCAATATGCGCAGCAGATGCTACGCATATTGGGTAGCTAATGTGCTAGTTACGCGGTGGTGGCGGTGTCCAGTCACAACCCTCACAGTTAGGGTTCTTGCCGTTCTGAGCCATCACTTCAAAGATGAAGTCACGCCATACCTCGTCAGGCTGCCATACTGTGTTCATGTCTTCCTTCGCTTCGGCTACAGGTACATCTTCATATAACACCCGATAGAGAAAGCTAAACGCGGTGGCCCGAGCATTCACCTGACAATGGAGGAGGGTTTTCTTGCCTGTATTGCGCTGCATGGAATCGGCGAACGCATAGAAGTCATCAGGCAGTGGATTAGAAAAATCTACCGGCACTTGCATATACTCCATGCCCAGACCCTTTACGATCTGATCCTCATCGGGAAGTGCATTAGTGTTATTGGTGAACGCTATGTAAACAATTCGTTCAAACCCCTGATCAGCAATAGCCTGGAGTTGGTCAGCGGTGGGCTGGCCAGCACTGGCGAAGGTCGCACTGTACTGACGAAAATTGGTAATTCCTTCAAGTTCCGCAGGGGGCTCTTCAACGGCCAGCGCAGTTTGGCTAAGGAGCACTGTGGCTGCGGCGATTAACGCTAAATTTTTCATGATTTCCTCGAATAAAAGGGCTTTATGCTTCTCTATGCCACTATATCAAAACCCTAGTCCGGATACCCACCAATACTGGTTCATTTTGCCGCATCATTAGGTCGCAGTGACCATGGATTTCCAAGCTTGACACATGATATAAGCAGGTGATGAGAGATGATATTTTGGCGCGCTGGCGCCATTCCCATAGTTTTGGACAAGACCAAAAGAGGCTCGGGGAATCCCGCACCTTTGTTGTCATAGCACTCACCGCCAGCATGATGGTGGTTGAGATTGGAGCTGGTATAGGATTTGGCTCCATGGCACTGCTAGCGGATGGCTTGCACATGGGGTCGCACGCAGTGGCACTGTCCATTAATGCCTTTGCCTATATCTACGCTCGACGTCACGCACATAATGCGCGCTTCAGTTTTGGCACCGGCAAAGTGAATACACTGGGGGGATACACAGGTGCGATTCTACTCGCACTATTTGCCGCGCTGATGGCCTGGGAGAGCCTGATACGCTTACTGAATCCGGTGGAGATAGCCTTTAACCAGGCCATTTTCGTCGCCAGCCTCGGCTTGGTGGTTAATGGCGCATCGGTCTTTATCCTCGGCGAGAATCATGATCATGGACATGATCACGACGACCACCATCATCATCACGATCACAATCTACGCTCGGCCTACCTGCACGTACTGGCCGATGCACTAACTTCTTTGTTAGCAATCTTCGCGCTGCTGATTGGTAAGTATTATGGCGCCGTGTGGATGGACCCAGTCATGGGCATAGTCGGCGCCATACTGGTATCCCGCTGGTCGTTTGGTCTCTTAAAATCCACTGGTGCCATCCTGCTGGATGAGCAAGGCTCGGAGGACATGACTAAGCGCATCCATGACGCCATTGAATTCAATGGCGACCATCGCATCGTCGACCTGCATCTGTGGATAGTAGGTCCCGGAATTTACGCCTCGGTGCTATCTATCGTGTCCCGCTCTCCCGCCGAGCCGAGCTATTTTAAATCACTGCTGCCGGATAGCTTACCCATTCAACACCTTAGCATCGAGGTGCACCCCTACGATGAAGATGGCTAGTAAGTAAATAGCCGCGAGCCACCAAGGTGAATACTCAGTTAGCAGGACTCAGCTCCAGCCGCTCGAACAACACCGATTCAATTTTCTCGCGACTATAAAACGCAGGAAAGACTTTGTCGTTGGCCCACAATTCGAATAGATTGGCATAAAGGGGACTCTCTGGATCTCCAACCTGACCAGGCGAATTCATACCCAGGGTGTTGTCCCAATCCCGGGTGTCAATAAAGATGCGAAACGAGGCTCCCGTCGTCTGATTGTCGCCACTCCCGGTATTACCAAGGGTAAAACTGTTACCACCTCGGGGCAGTGGCCCTACATCCAGCTGCGCTCTCAGTTCCTCGTTGACCGCCGCACTGAGAGGATGGCGAACGAGCGCATGCTTGTAGTCATCCTGACCATAAACCCAGTTTTGCATGTTAGGCCCAAGCTTCTCCCGCAGATTGGCAATACCCTGGGCCAATGTGCGCAGCAGGAATGCGTCGCGACCGGCTAGAGGATCAGCACCAAAATCACCGTCCGGCGCCAGCAGGAAGTCGATCGTGGTCTTCATGCCGACGTTGAGATACTGCTGAGCATTTTCTGGCACTTTCAAGGACTCAATGTTATCTAGCAACTGACGCTCGAACGCCACGTAGATACCGGCAGTTGTGGAATCGCGGTCCAGCACGAAATCCCAGTCCAGCAACATCTGGCGAGCCTGTTCAACCTGGGGGTCATCTGCCGGCAGGTCCTTGAAGAACGGCACCAGACTACGGGCTGGAATGGACAGGTAGTCATGCTGCAGCGCAATCATGTCAGTCATATTGAACTTGCGCCCGGACGCCAGTACCTCACTACCACGGGCCCAGCGATAGGGATCGGTCCAGGTAAAGCCGATGGCATCCAGATATTCATAATCTGGTGGCGTGTAATTGCTGTTGGAGGTTTCGATATAGCCACGCTCGGGATTGTATTCGTTGGGCTTGGCCTTGATTGGCAAGTATCCATCCCATTCATACCGGCCATCACCCGGTACCGGCACCATGCCGCTGAAGTTGCGTCGAATCGGTGCGATACCCACTGCCTGCCAGCCGATATTGCCCTTACGATCTGCCCAGATCATATTCTCTCCGGGAATATTGCTGTAGCTTGAAGCCTCCCGAAATTCTTCCCAGGTCTGCGCCTGATCCATGCGCAAGGACGCCAGGTATGGCGCACCACCAAACTCCATCCAGGCGGGACGCAGCGCATAGGCCAGGTTCTTGTCCTGATCCTCGAAAGCCACCGGACCATGCCGGGTGTATTTTAATTCAACGGTGATCGGGTTCTGGCCGCGGACCGGAATGATTTCTTTAATAATGGACATGGGTTCCCAGCGCCCATTGTAGCGGTACTCGTTCGGATTCTCAGGATTGGTCTCGTATACGTAGAGATCTTCCCCATCAGTGTTAAACACGGTCAATCCCCAGGCACCAAACTCATTGTGACCAATGGAGATACCCGGAATTGTTGGTTCGCCACCACCGAGTACATTCCAGCCAGGCCCCACCAGATGTGCCCAATAGCGCAAGGAAGGCACGGACTGAGCCCGGTGTGGATCGTTGATCATCATGGGCCATCCATCCTGGGTCAGATCACCACTCACCACCCAGTTGTTGCTCCCTATGTCGTCGAGGTCGAAACGTTGAATGAGATCAGCTTCCTGGTCGAGAACAGTGGCCAACTGTTCGAAGTCACCGGCATCGTTGCGCGCAGCCACAACCTGAATATCAGCAGGTTCAAATCGCAGATTGCGCCGATAGGCGTTATAAAGATAGAGAATGTCGTTCTCTACCAGGGATTCACAGTCGATCATAGGATCGAGTGTCAGATCAGGATCATGGGGATGAAAGTACTGCAGCTCCCGTACTGCCTCTTCGCCGATGGTACATACGGCCCTGCCAATGTTCATTTCCAGGCCAATATTGCCGAGCAAGCCCTGGTGTCTGGAAATGACAACCTCTTCGGTCCAGTGTTTGGGTTCTATATCCAGCAGTTTGAAGGGTAAAGGTAAACTGTCCGGGTCCTGCATCGCCTCATCAATATAGGCATTTACGCCATGTACGAAGGCGCCAACGATGTCGACACCGCGGGGATGATAATGACTCAGCTCTTCTCCCATCGCACCGCGAAACTTGAACAGGCGCGCGCCATGGTCACGCTCAATCGCTTTGGGGCCAAGAATTTCAGCTGTCGTGCCGGTAGCACGCGCGCGCCAGATCTCGAACTGGAACAGACGGTCACGTGCCGCGCTGTAACCCTGGGCGAAGAACAGATCATGTTCTGTCTCGGCATAAATATGCGAGATGCCCCAGCGGTCTTTGAGGATTTCCACGGGTGCCTGTAGACCCTCAACTTCGAGGTTTTGCCGGGTCTGGGCGCGGAGTGTAAGGCTAGCAATGAGCCCTAATAGTGTGAGTACTACTGTCAGATAGACGCGGCGGGACATGATCGGATCCTCATTGTTATTAGTACGTTGTAAAACGCAGCCAGCTATCGCTGCCATACGCTAGCATCAACTATACCCCATCTGCCGGAATGGCAGCCATGGCGAACTGCGCTGTGATCCATTGTCGCCATGGACCACGTAGTTTGCTTAGTTGTCGCGACCTTACCAGCCCCAGCCCTGACAGCCAAAGGAGCAACCCATGACACGTTCTCTCGTTCTCGCGGCCTGCTTTGCCATTTTTACTGCTTGCAACGCGGTACAGGTAGATGACTATCGCAAACAGGCTCCCACGTTGAAGATGGAAGATTTTTTCCAAGGGGACCTGGTGGCTTTTGGCGTGGTTAAGGATTTTCGCGGTCGCGTCATCCGCAAGTTCACGGCGGAGATACTCGCCTACTGGGGGGATGGTGTCGGCACCCTGGAAGAAGACTTCGAGTTCGATGATGGTGAACTGGAGCGTCGCGTCTGGAGGCTGCACACACATAGCACGAACAATTACACGGGCACTGCAGGCGATGTGGTTGGCGATGGCGAAGTTACGGTCGCAGGCAACAGCGCGTTCCTCGATTACGTCTTACGCATTCCTTACGGTGATGGCAGCATTGACATGCGCATAGATGATCGGATGTATCTGATCACACCAACAGTTTTGCTTAATGAATCCACGCTGAGGAAATTTGGAATTAAAGTGGGCGAGCTGCTGCTCGTCATCCAAAAGCAAACAAGCTGACGCCTTTGGCACTGGAGCCAGTGGCGCTCCCCCTTAAACCAGGGCTGGCCCTACCCCTTTGCTGGTCAGTTTTGTCTAGTCACCGAACTGCTGCAGCAGCTCCAATGCCTTTGGCGCTGTTTCCCACGGTACAAAAACATGGTCATGATAATGCGCCGCCACCATGTTGGCAGGAATGTCAAACTCAGCCAGTTTACTGGCTACCGCCGCAGTCAGGCCCACTGCATCCAGGCTTGAGTGCACTGACAGCGTGATACCCTTGAATACCCCGTGATACTCATAGGTCGAGGCGTCAGCCTGCCTTTGCTGTAATAGCAGGCTAAGCCCCTCTTGCTCTTGATAGGTGGCCAGTGGATTTAAGTGCGCGACATCGGCAAGGCTTGCACCCACGACGGTGCAGAACACGAAGTCTCCATCCAGAAGCACTGGCCGCAGGGCGGAGAGCATCTTTTCAAGATTAGTTTCACCCGGCATTGCGGTCCCTTGAATTAGCGTCAAATTGTGGGTTTGTTTAAGGTTGCTACTCGCTCCTATTGAACTTCAGCAGCAATTTCCTGATAGAAACCCGGAATGCTGCGACTCATAAACAAGCCGCTCTCAGCCTGGGTCCAGCTCAGCGCAGGATCCGTTAGCCTTTCAGCGGCATCGTCCGCACTCACGCCATTACGAATAAGGTCTGCCATGCGCATGCGCACTGCTTCCATCTGATTCCTGAAGGCCAGAATGCCGCGCCGATCCATGAGACCACCATGACCTGGGATCGCCGTATCGAAATCCAGGGTCAGCATATTATTGAGCGTTTCAACCCAACCACGACTGCTGCCGCCATTGGCATAATCCATAAAAGGCGCGGTAGTGTGCAATAAGTCTCCGCCATGGATCGTCTTGAGTTCAGGAAAGTAAACAACGGTATCGCCATTGGTGTGACCGGTCCCCATATGAAAAGCCTGCACTTCGACACCGCCGAGGAAAACTGCAGTGCTCTCGGTATAAATCAGGCGCGGTGGGCCTTCCTGGTTGCCGCGAATCATATTATCCCGGGCGTTCTTGTGGGCGATAATTTCAGCAACTTCCAGGAACCCTACATTGCTGCCGCTGTGGTCACCGTGGTGATAGGTATTTATCACGTAGCGAACCGGCAGCTCACTGACGCTGGCTACCAGGGACTGAATCTCGTCAAAGTCCTGTGGAAATTTGTCATCGATGAGAATCACACCTTCATTGGTCAAGCGAACGCCTATATTGCCGCCTGGGCCGGTAATCATATAGAGTCCGTCTTTAACCTCCGATATCTCCAGACGACCCTGCGCCCAGGAACTCAGTGACAAAAAGAGCAGCACATACGTCATTCCGGTTCGTAGTAATGGTTTGATCATGATTGCCTCGATAAGACTTTAACTTAATTATTTTGAAAAGGGGTTTCTAATCGGATTCATGGGACTACTCAGTGCCGCGCCAGCTTTTCCATAGGCACACCATTGGCAAACTAAGCGCAAATACGATACCTGAAAGCAAAAGCTGCAGCAGCAAATAAAACAATACGGTGGCAAAATAGGGGTTCAGGATAGTGTCATCCCCCACTTCAATCTCCAGTGTGAGATCGCCACTCCAGACAGAGAAAAACGTCAGCAGGGTCATGCCCAACAGGAATAGCGCTGAGAAAAAACTGAACCTTCTGGTTATTTTACGGGTTGTTTGAACGCTGGTGCTAAATTTCGGACTCATACCGGCACCAACTTAAATCCGCGGGACAGCTATCTTCAATAGCTGCGAGGGACTGCTCAGCATCAGGTGGCGGGTAAGCGGTCTTGAAAGTGAAAGCTTTCGGGCTAGGGCCATTTTGACGCAATTTTCCCAGTCACTGCCCGGCCTCCTGCAGCCTAGGTTTATGACCTTGTGGTGACCACTATAAGGGTTGATCGGCATCATGCATCAGCTCAAATCACTCTTTCCTGCGCTTCGGCCGACTGCAGGCAGAGCAGAAACATGACCCGCAGCAGAGCGCCTCGCCCAGCGTGATAGCAGTTCCAGATGGTGTTTTGCCTCGGAGTATAACAGCTAGCCAGCAATCACAAACTGTCTGACAACATTCAGCACATCTTCCGGATCAAACAGACGCCAACCATTGTCGCTGAATCGCTGCAAGTCTTTAACGCCGGGGAAGCTATAATAATTACCTGCCTCGGCTTGACTGGTGCTTCGCAGGTTTTGCCCCGCTTCAATCTTCTCCACAGCAGCAAGCATTTCCCCGCACCCTGCTTCATACAGCGAAAGTACGTGCCACAAGTAGGAGCGCTCCCGCTGCACCGCCAGCCGCGTCGATGCGACAATACTGCCCGTATCGATGCTGCTATCTTCGATGAAGTGCAGAGTTGTACCGATTTCTGATTCGTCATTGAGCAGCGCCCAGAAACTCGCCATGACGCCCTTGTAATCCGGCAAGGCGCCGGAATGTAGATTCAAGATGCCGTGAAAAGGAATAGCGATCACCGGATCTTTGAGGATCAGGCCATACCGAATCGACAACACCAGCGCAGGCTCCGATGCCGCAAATCGCTCCAGCCCTGCTGCCTCATTGATATTATTGAGTTCGCTCACGCCACCGGCCATCACTTCTCCCAACTGTTCGAAGCTTAACAGTGACTGTTTGGCAGTCTTCGCTACATTGGATGCGCGCCTCAACAACGGCGCAATTATCTGGTTAAGCAGATCTTGTTCAACGAATTTAAGCTGTTGCAGCGGTGGCGCCAATGGCTTGCTGCCAACCCGGGAGGACAGAAAAACACT
>Ga0315330_10000750_pt1 | contig 21092 bp, 17 predicted proteins | sample M140m34915metaG_FD_203453 | JGI IMG/M metagenome (GOLD analysis project Ga0315330, IMG submission 203453) | Ammonia-oxidizing marine archaeal communities from Monterey Bay, California, United States - M1 40m 34915 | ecosystem: Environmental > Aquatic > Marine > Intertidal zone | place: USA...
CTTCTGGATTTGAAATAATAAACCCAGCACCGATTCTATCAAGGTAGTCACTCATAACATGGGAAGCCTTACGCCAACCGTTATTGAATATACGGATATATTTTTGATTGTTTTATCGAAAAATACACCTTTCAAGGAATTTCATCAAACATATAGCCTGTTTCCCATTTCTTTTCACCTAGAGCAACCTCAAGTTCAAAGGGTGTAATCAAAGGTTTACGATATCTAATTGCATCATCGATAGCAATTCTAGGGCATGCTGTATTTACAAAGGCATCAACGGGGTAGAAGTCTATCAAATCCGGTCCAACGTGTTCTAGGGCTAGAAGGTATCCTTTTTTGCCATGCTTTTCTAGAATTCTTTTCATTTTGAGTGCTAGACTCCTACGCATTTGGCCGGGCTTTTCTCCAATTAGAATTCCAAAAGATTTTGCATCACTACAAGACATAATCAAGCCAAACCTCTGCCTAAGAATTCTTTCAATTCTTTCAAGCGACATCTCTTCTGCATCTCCTGTATAAGGATCTAGCATTGCTAATGGTTTTCCGGTATGCAATACAAGTCCGATTGGATGAAAATCTCCAGAACCTAGGAATAAGTAGTGGCCTATAGAAGGGTCGTCTCCGGAGTAGTTGCACCCTAAAACCTGACCAGGAAATGAAAGTCTTGCTCCTCCTATTGGTATGGTTACATCAAATCCAGCTTTTTCTAAGCGATCGTGGAATTCTGGTAACAGATGCAAGTGTTGAATAGAACCTACAAGTCCTAGTTTAGTATCGGTAAGAGGTGCTAATCTTCCAACAGCATCCAAAAATCGCTCTTTTGCTTGTTCATCAGACATATCGTCTTTCGAGTTTTGGTCAGATTTCCTTTTTATTGCCATATTTCTATGTGATTCAAGAAATGGTAGTATTGGAGTAAGTTCGGGATCTCCATCGTAAGTGACATCGATGAATTGTGTTGGCATTCCTGAATCAATATTCATTTGAGAATGACCCATGTGAGCAACTAATTCTACTCCCATCATACTCATTTTATCATGTACCAAATCACAAGCACCATAGCAAGGGTCTGCTGCTAGAACAACTTTAGCACTAGTCTCGGATTCTATTTCATCCATCATTTCTAAAGCCTGCATTTTCAAACCTTCAGGGACTTGTAATGCAATTAGACGATTATCATTTTCTTTTATTCTGGCGACTAAATCATCCAACTCAAAGTCGTGTCTATCTAAATCCATAACATCACCAATTAGTCCAAAATAATAATTTTCTCACCATCCATCTCTAGTTTAACTAGAGACTCAATATTTATATCTGGATATTGTGATTTTAGCATTTTTAAGCCGTTGCCCTTTTCGACTACTACAAGGATATCTTGTATTTTTGCACCGGTCTTTTTGACGCCTTCGATCACTGATTTGAGGGTTCCACCAGTTGATAAAACATCGTCTACAATTGCTATTTTTTCACCTGGTTTGATATCATTAAGATACATTGCTCCTTTGGAGTATCCTGTTTTTTGGTCAATAATAACTTCACCTTCTAAGCCATATTCTCTTTTTCTGGCAATTACTAGTGGAATTCCTGTTCTTACACTAATCGGTGAAGTAAGGGGTAACCCCATTGCTTCAATTCCTAGAATCAAGTCTACAGTCGACCAGTCAATTGCTTCGATAGACAAATCAGTAACTGCTGAAAGAACCTTTGCATCTAATCTAGGCACACCGTCGGTAATGGGATGGATGAAATAAGGATAATCGCCTTTCCAAATAACAGGTGCATTGGCTAGGCTTTCCCTTAAAAGTCCCATAGCATCCATGATAATTATCTCCCGAATCAAAGTTCGGCCAAGTAATCAACATATTCGTCAGGATCTAGTAATAGTTCAAGGTCTAAGTTGTGAGGCTCAAGAATAATAATCCATCCTAAATCATAAGGGGATTCATTTGCTAAGTGAGGGCTATATTCAACTTCTCCATTGACATCTGTGATAAGGCCAGAGAATGGAGCAGCAAATGGAAGTTTTTCATCAGCAGTCCAAATTGAAAACATACCGTCTCCTTCATCGACCTCAGTTTCTGCCTGAGGCAGAATAATTCGGAGAACTTCTCCGATCTCAAATTTTAAAAATTCACTTACCCCAATCATAAGTCTGTCATCTTTCTCCTGATACCACAAGTGGTCTGTAGAGTATTTTCGGTTGTGCGCAACTTTGAACTGAACTGTTTCTTCATCCATTCCTTTTCCTCCTTAACGCGCCTCAAGGGCATTATATATGAATAATTTGGGTAAATGGCAAATCTAATTTTATACAAACGGGTTAAGAAACACGGCCTTTTGGGTTGTATTGGGAGCAATATGAACTTTGCAGAAAACGATGAGCAGCAGATGATAAGAGAACTGGTTCGAGACTTTGCAGAAACTGTGCTAAGTCCTACTGCCGAGCATAGAGACCAAAATCAGACACCTCCCTCGGAAGAATGGGAAGCATTCCTAGAATATGGCCTTCAAGGAGTAACTATTCCTGAAGAATACGGTGGTTCTCCAGTTGATGATATCTCAGAATCAATAATAGTTGAAGAACTCTCAAGAGTTGATCCGTCATTTGGTGTAATGTTCTGTGTACATGTTGGACTTTGTTCTAAGACAATTTCTATCCATGGTAATGAGCATCAGAAGCAAGAATACCTTACGAGACTGGCTGCAGGAGAAGTAGGGGCTTACTCCCTTTCAGAAGCTGGAGCCGGTACCGATGCCGCAGCAATGATTTGCAAGGCTAAACTTTCTGATGATGGTAAACATTACATTTTGAATGGGGAAAAGATGTGGGTTACTAATGGTGCTCAAGCCAAAATCATAGTTCTATTTGCTAAAGACGTAGATCATCCTGACTACGGAGTTAAGAGGCATGGCGGAACAACAGCATTCATTGTAGAATCAGATTTTGAAGGATTTAAGGTTGGTAAGAAAGAAGATAAATTAGGAATTCGTTCTTCAGACACATGTACGCTCATTCTTGAGAATTGTAAAGTTCCAGTTGAAAATGTTCTCAAGGGAGTAGGTAAAGGATTCCCAATAGCGATGAATGCACTTGATAATAGTAGAATTGGAATTGCAGCTCAGGCTTTAGGTATTGCTCAAGGTTCATACGAAGCAGCATTGAAATATTCTCATGAAAGGGAGGCATTTGGCAAACCTATTGCTCATCATCAAATGATAATGTCATATCTTTCAGATATGGCCACAAGAATAGATGCTGCACGTTTATTGGTATACAAGGCATCCTGGGCTAAGCAACAGCATTACGAACACGATGGTCCAAGGCATACCAAAGAAGCTAGTATGGCTAAACTCTATGCTGGAGACACTGCAATGTGGGTCTCCGAAAGAGCAATACAGGTACTTGGTGGCTATGGATATACTAAGGAATTCCCTGTGGAGAGATTCTTTAGAGATGCAAAGATTACTCAAATCTATGAAGGAACCCAAGAAGTTCAAAGAATCGTTATTTCACGCTCTTTAGTTTAATCAACTAGGCTAAGTGAATTACCTTTTAATTTGGCTTGTCTAAGTCCGCTAGACCATTCGAATAGTGAGGCGTTGAATGATACCATCTTATTTTTAGTTATATTTTGATCAACGAAATCATTGAATCCTGGTTCGAATAATACTGCAACACTAAATGGGCCACCATCAAGCAGTCCAATCAGAGTTTTCCCTCCTCTATAACTATCACTAACCATTAAATTACGCTCAATTCTTTCTACCTTGAGAGTACATGGTCCACTTTCTGAGTTAGCAATTATATTATTTGCTTCACTATGTAATCTAGATTTACCTAAAATCTCTATGGTCTTTTCAATTGTAGTTGAAACAATTACTTCATCAGAAGAATCAATTACAGTCTCTATTTCTATAGTTTGTTCAATATTTGATTCTTTGACTTCAGGAATATCAGGTATTTCCTTTTCCACAGTTTCGGATTCAACCGAATCAGCATTAAATTCACTTTCAAATTCATCTAAATCTTCTTCCATTACAGACTCTTTCTCGATTGGTAATTCAATCTCAGGTTCTTCAATAACAGGCATATTAAATCCAAGCTCTTCTAGATAAGTCCATAATTCTGAGACCAAAATTTCGCCATCCATATTCTTATCCAATATAGAGGAAATATTTGTTAGTACCCAGCCAGGGGGCTGTGAGCCTGTTAAATCAACTATGAAGTTAGAAATTTCCTCAATAGAAATAATCCCATCACTATTTGCATCTAACTTAACAGTTAACTCTTGAACAGTATATCCAGAATCTTTTAGCCAAGTACCAAAACTTTCTTTGATTTTTGCAGCCATCGGATTATCAGAACTTTCCTCTATTTTTGATCTAACATTCTGTACGGTTTGTGATACTTTTTCTGTTGCCATTTTAGCGGCTTTAGCCTTTACGTCACTCTGCCAACTTTTGATGGATTCCTGCTCAGAAAGAATGTTTATTACAGTCTCTCTAGGAATATGAGAAGGAGGTGCATCACCAACAAAATGTTTTGCTAACTGATAAAGCTCATTATCGCTCAAAGAATTAAGTCCATCTCCAGATAAAATTTTACTTTCTAATTGTTCAATACCCATGTGACGCACCCTGCTTAGAGGGTGCTATGTATTCTAATTCTTCAATATACTGCCATCATGGAGGGAATTTTAGTTGTGGCCAATCATTAAAATCACTACTTTCCCAAGACAATGTCGAAAGTACTCTTTCGATTTGAGAAATATCTGTAAGATCTCTTTCAATTTGTATTGTATGTAGCCAAGACTTTAGTCGTCCAAGTCGGATACCTTTGGTTAATCCAGTCTGATTCATTATCCAATTTCCATCCGCTAGTGGATCTAAATCAGTCTTTAATTCCTCTAATTTCCTAAGAACATGTAAAGTGTTTTCTAAATCTTCAATTGAATAAGATTGAATTTCACCATTTCTTATTTTAAGATTATATTCTAAAATAATCATTTCTAATATCAAGTGTTTTTCTGAGAATTCTTGTAAGTTGAATCTATATTTCCTCATCGATTTATTTGATAGTTCAGGAATAAACCCAAATCTGGAGTGGATTTTTTGGATTGTATCTCTTTCCTTCTTCGATAGTTTCAAATTAGAACAAATCATTTCTACCTCGTTTTGTGTGTTTTCGCAAAGAAGAAGAGCAAATTTTTCTAACCCAGTATAAATTTCTAAGTTTTGTTTCATGGCACCTAAAAGTGAAAACTTATTTCTCCATTCTCCAGTCAAAAACCGATCTAGTATTCCTTCTAAAGCCATCATTTCAATTATTTCTCCAGAATTTTGACCATTCAGAATTTTTGTCCATTCGATCCAAATTCTTTCACAAGAAATAGAATCAAGCATATGTTTTTGTTGAGATATAGATTGTTTTAAGCTATGCTCAATTTCCCAAACTCCACTTTCTCGACGGTCAGCAAATCTGTATGCACGCATTATTCTCAAACCATCTTCGGATAATCTTCTATGTGCATCCCCCACTGCTCTAATGATGCCTCTTGAGATGTCATTTCTACCACTGTGTGGGTCATAGAGAAGTTGTCTAGCAGCATCGATTGCCATGGCATTTATCGTAAAATCTCTACGTTCAAGGTCGTCCTTTAACGACATACCCCATGTCACTTCTTCAGGCCTTCTACCATCTAAGTATTCTCCGTCAGTTCTTAGCGTAGTTGCTTGGTATAAGCAATTATCTCCCCGGAGAGAAACTGTACCAAAATCTTCTCCAGTTAGGATGGCATCATCGAAAATTTCTATCATTTCCTCCGGTGTTAAATCGACTGCTAAATCAATATCATTTGGAACCTGATCCAACATAAAATCTCTGACTGCACCTCCAACAATCCAAACACCTCCGCCATTTTGACTTATCTTATTTAGAATCTCAACAAGGTCAGAGGATAAATTTTCCAGAAAGAGACAAATTTGACTTGAGCATGTAATCCCATCCAAGTCTGCTTTTCTTCCCTGTATAAATTGGCTCAAATTATCACCTCTTGTCCGGCTATAGTCAATTGCACAAAACCATTATGCTTGAAACCATCTTCCAATTGACTATGTGGGGTGACGAATCTGTGTCTCTTGTTCCAGTCGATTGGCTCAAAGCTCATGAAGAGATTAGGGTTAAGGCCAGAGATAAGTTACTTGATATGACAAAAAGGTGGGGAGGTTTCACTAAACCACTGGTAGTTGACAAAAATACGGGCTCTCTACTCGATGGTCATCATCGCTATTCTGTGGCCTGTTTACTCAATTTGTCAAGTGTCCCAGCAATTTGTGTTGACTATCTTTCTGATGAAACTATTATTGTCGAGACATGGCCCAATTCAGAGTATGATAAAATCAGCAAAAAAGATGTAGTCAAAATGTCACTTTCGGGGGAATTATTTCCTCCAAAAACGAGTAGGCACATATTCGCTTATGACATTCCACCAATTTTTATTTCTCTTGAAGATCTAAGATAGTGTTCTTGTTGAGATGTATTCTTGCCACCTTTTATTTCCCTTGCCATCTAGTTTAACATTCCTTATCGGTTGAACAGGCAAAACCAAATTACAAGTTTGTAAAATACCTTCATGATTGAATGTAATTTCTACTTCAGAATTTACCAATCCTTTCAAAAATTTATTCAGATGGCCTGTACTGTTCACTCTAAAACCATTAATAGCAATTATTTCATCACCAGGCATCAAAATTTTTCTCAGTGGAGAGTTTTGTTGATGAGAAGTAACTCTCAATTGCTTATTCATTTCTCTAATTTGGACACCGAGCCATGCATTTTCAACATCACCTTCTTTAGTTTGTTTTTCAGGTATTAATGACATAGAAAAATATTCTAAGGCCTTTTCAACATCAGGCGCTTTGCGTTCGAAAACTAATCTATCTAACATTTTACCAAGTCGTAGTCCACCTTTCATTCCAGTTAGAGATGAACGAATATCCTTGTAAGTTACACCAAGCTTTTCAGCACTAGAGTAACCAATTGCATGTTTTTCACAAAGTATTGCCATTAATTGACACAATCCGGACTCACCCTTTGAGCGCTTTCTAAGTTCAGCATCTAGGCAAAAAATTGCTAATTCCCCTTCTAAATAATAAGAAATTTGAGTTTCTCTAGAGAATGAATGACTTCTGTATAGATGTATCCACGCATCATGGCTCGATTCTGCTAAGGATTCTGAGTCCATGCCATGTCTCAAGGTATGTCTTTTCATTTTACGAAGGAAATCCTTTCGCCAATCTTCTTCGCTCCAAGCACCAGACCTTACACAAAGGACATCACCAAGCCAGGATGTGGCCCCTTCAAACCACCAAAGTAAATCAGAATGAGTTTCAGATTGCAAGTCATAGTTTAAGAAATTCCTTGGTCTCAACCTTTTAACATTCCATTGGTGCAAGTATTCATGGCTAAATAGGCTCACTAGGTCTCTGTATTCGTCCTCAAATCCAGGCATCAAACATTGTCTAGGGAGCATCGAGGTTTGTGAATTCAAGTGTTCTAAACCTCCTCTGGATTTTTCAGTGAAATGTAATACTGTGACATAATTATCCCATTCTGGAATGCCAAAAAGGGCATGATGCTCGATAATTACTTTATCCATATCGACTTTTAATTTTTCAATCATACTTTGATTTGGAATATATCCCCCACTATCCCAAATTTTCAAATGATGTGTTCTGCCTTCGACTACCCAAGTAATTGTTTGATTACAATTTGCCTCCATTATCCCATCTAGTAACTCATCTCTATTCGGTGCTTCAAACTGATATGTGCTTCCATGGTTACTAGTAAGCACTCCTTTACTTTTATTCTCAGCTACCTTAGAATACTGGGTGGCTGGAGTCCATTCCGATGGAAGATGTGCTTCGATAATATGTCGTAAGTCCATTCTTTTCGAATCTATTCCAGTTGTTGGAAGGAACCAAGTGAATGGAGGCATTATGTGAACATGTGAATTATCTATGTGGGTTGATCTACAAGAAAGTTCAGTGCCGAGGATTTTATACTTAATTTTAATCAGATCGGTGTCTTCTTCAATATTTATTTTGATTGAATCGACTCCTTTTCGTTTGCTTGGCAGAATATTTCCGTTAAGATCAACTGCTTCAAAATCAAACATATATTGTATAGGTTCTCTGATGAAATATGACCCTGGAACCCATCTAGGGAAACTTAGAACTACACTTTTACTGTTGAATGGACCTTCTATTTCTAGTCCAGCATGAAGGTGTCTAGAATCTCCTTCAGTGGCGTCCACTAGGAATTTTATACCTGAATATCCTTCTCTCATGATTACCTTGTGTTGCCGGCGGTTGAAAGATTCTGTGCTGTAATTTTCAATAATTGACTATTTGTGGAATTAATTAATTCTTCGGACTTATTTACTATTTCTGGTTCATTGCAGCGACCTATCAAGCGTTCAAGGAGTCTAGAACGTTCAATTTCATCAATAGTTTCATTTTCGATAATTTCCCATCTAAGTTTATCACTTGATTCATCTCTTTTTCCTTGGAGCCATCTCCCGATTACTGTAAAGCAATTGTTTTCTATTAGCAATTTTATTGGTCCATCTGTTGAAGATTTACACTTTTCTCTCAGTACTTCAACTAGATTTTTCCTAACTTTAGAGTCTCTATGATTTGCTAATTTTATCATTGTTTCTCCACTATTTTCCACTGAAAAAGAGACCATTGCTAATGGGTTCACTCCTAGCTCAATTAGCCTTGATAACCTTTCATCAGGTATACTTTCATCAATTAGTTTAAGTTGATTTAACGCATTCTCTTTAACGGGATTTGAAGAATTTTCCAAACAAGAAAGCAATTGCTCCTTAGAGACATATTTACTTGATAGAGCAATAATTTTTACTTTATCATTTTTAGATTTTATTAACTGGCTGGTAAATTCTCCTTCCGAGTCAAATTTAATCAATGCTTTACTCGCTTTTATTTTACAAAGATTGTCCTCATCTTGGTAAAGAATTTTAGCAACAGAAGTAGTATCTTCATTGTATTTTTCTAATAAGTTAGCAGCACACCTTCTAGCATCGATAGATTTGTGTGTCGCTAAAGGCGTCAATGAATCAATTCCGAGTCTAGGGGCCCACATCCTATGGGCTTCAAGTGCCTTTGACCTAAACCACGAATCTTTATCATCCAGTAACGGTAAAAAGGCTTCTAGATTACTTGGAGAGTCTATCTCAAATAATGACCTTAATGCCCTTCTCCGAATTCTAATATCCTTGTGAGATAGTTGAGAAACGTATGCACTTGCAGTTCTAGCCATAATTTCACCAACTTTTATTGAGTCACTCTAAACCTTCAAAGTTATCAAAAATCCAATTCTCGAATCCGATTTCTGATAGCACTGGGTGTAAAATAACTTGTAGAATAGGCCAAAATCTGACAAATGTGTCTGCTTTTTCGATTAATGATTTGAACATAGGATGCTGAGAAGGTGGCATTTCTCCTTCACCCAAAGGAGGTAAGTCATCTGGGAGGAAGTGTAGTTCAGCGATTATATCTTGTAGACAATTTTTTTCATCTTCTTCGATTATCTCGAGTTCTTGACACGTTTCTATCACTAGTTGTAGTAGGTCTGCTAGTTCTGTTGGAGAGATCATTTGACCTTGGTAATTAACTTCACTAAGAGGTCCAAAGCAAACAGGCCCTAAGTCAGTTGGAAGTAATTCTCCGTCCTGCTTTTCCATTTTCATAAGTTGTTGATGATTTACCGGCCCTAGAGGAGCGATTAGAAATCCTCCTTCCGAAATTCTCGATGAAATCCATTCTGGCAACTTTTCAATGTGCCCAGTTATCAGAACACGATTAAATTCTCCCGGGAATGCAACCGGAGATACTTCTACTGATTCAAGATCTCTTAATTCAATAGTTGGCCAGTGAGTAAGTCTTTGTTTGGCGTGAAGAATTGCCTCATTACATGAGTCCAGTACTCTGACATTCCCGTCCTCTCCGAGAATCTGTGCAATCAATGACGCTAAATATCCACCCTTAGAGCCTATTAATATTACTTCTTGGCCTTCATCTAATTCTAAATTATGGAGTAAAGTAACTATCATATGAGGTGCAGAAATTGTTTTTGTTATTCCCTCATATGTCTCCATGAACGGAATTGGGCGATCTGAATAGAAGGGCTCACAATCATAATCAGAAAATATCTCCACATCAGTATTTTCCATGACTTTTTTGACCTGTGAGGGGACTTCAATTCCGCTTTTTTCTAACCTATTGAGTAGGTCGGATATACGGGTCATATCATTGGTATGAGGTGGTATCTTGTAAACAATACCATCAAATCAGTTTAACGAAGAGAATTTCTCTTCTAAAATCTGATCTATTTGACTGATATTTTGCTGGTGTTCTTGCATTCCAAGTTCTACCATTTCATCCAAGGAAGATAACTCATCCTCATTATGGAGAATTTCTGGAGAAATTTCATTTTTGATATTATCTCTTATCTTCTCAAGCATCTTTTTCATTCCTTTCTTATGGTCAATATTTGCTTCTTCAGAATCTAATTCAATTGTTTCAAGCATAAGTTTGATTATTTCAGGGGGTACATAAGGATCATCAAAAGATGAAAACATATCATCCATAATTATCGCTTCAATTCTAGCTAAATGTTCAGATATAGTGGCTCTTGCTAATCCTATTTGCTCAGCAAGATCACTAACTCTAATTCTCTTAGGAACATCAAAGAAACCTCTGTCATAAGCAAATTTAGCTAACTTCAGCTGTTTTGGAGTCAAAAGAGAATTATCTGATGTTAGATTGAAATCTAGGCTCCTTGCACTGGTTCTATCAGGCTTAGAAATAATTCTTGCCAAGGTAGTCACAATCCTAAGTTTCATCGGTGGACCTTGAATGATGTAAGTTAAGCCTTCACCATCTAATCTGCAACCAGGGACTGCACTGGTACCATTTGTTCGGGCATTAAGGTTCGATAAAGAGTGATTTAATCTAACTAATATTATGAATGAATCGGTTGGTTCTTTTGGTTCTATTATTACATCGAGTAAATCTAGAAAATGTAAATCATCTATATCCGAAATTGTTTTTCCTTCACAAAAGTTCGCTTTCAAGATAATTCGAACATCTTTTGGGACTCTTTTAACATATGAAAGGAATTCCAAATGCTTGAAAATTTCCAAAATTTTGGAGATATCAAGGCTCTTCAACCGTGCCCTCTTCCAAAATAGAGTGACTTCGCGCATAAACAGCCCTTATCATCTTAGATGATAATATGTTTTGATAGTTGTTTTTTCATTTTTTCATTTCTAGCCAAGCAAAAAATGAAACAATTGGGAGTAGAGCAAATAGAATTTTATTCAGTCTATTTTGATATTGATTGTATTCTCTAGTTTTTTCAGGACTTACTTCAATTGATTTCACTTTCCTAGTTCTTCTAAGAATATTAACTTTTGATTCAACAACTGATAGAACCTTATCTCTAAGTTCGGGTGAAGAACTCTTTGAATTACCTTTTCCAACGATGAACTTAACAGTAGTAGTATCAGCTAATTTTAGTGCTGCCTCGGTCACTCCTTCGACATTTTTCAGATTGTGCATATCTATCCTAATGTTCATTCCATCGCTGGATATGTGGCTTAATGCTCTCCAGCTGCCCTGTCCTTCACTGAAAGGAGCTAGTAATTCCCTCGCCTCTTCAAGTGGCTTTTTTGATAATTTTACTGGACGTCTTCTTTTTGCTAGAAATGGTCCAAGCAGTATGGAGACAATGAATGGGGGTAGACAAATTAGATAAACGGTTCTTTTGACTTCTTCTGCATCTGTTAAAACAGAAATGGTTGCCAAAGAAAATCCGAGATACAATCCGATCAAAGCACCTGCCTGGAGGCCCATGCGGAGGCCGACAGGGTCTCCCTTTTGCTCTGTCACATACTAACCAGTTAGCCATGACACATCAAGACTCTTATCATGACAATGATTAAATCTATTACATCCGACCTTGATTTATGGAGAAAAATGGTTTGCCAGATAGGGGGCGAGAAAAGAAGGTCGGGCTGTGGATATTTGGCATCTTTGGATTTTTTTTCATTTCCTTTTTCTTATCTCCGTCACTTCTGCCAAGTGGTGCGATTCCCGAATTAGAGGGAAGGGCTAATGCTTTGGATTATATGACTGAAGATGGTAAATACTCTTCAGGGAATCACGGTGAATCGGAAATCTTTGCTTGGACAGAATTAGACCTTTACAATGGGTTCATCTATGCTTTTGGAGACTTCAATTGTCATATGAAACATGAGAGGTCATGGGAAATAAATGGTAATCAAATGCCAGTATGTACTCGAGATGTAGGGATGTTTTTCGGTATTGCAATCGGTGGCTTGATATTTTCAAGGAAGGGATATAATCGCTGGACAGTTAAAGACACATGCCTTTCGATTTTCCCAGACAGTTGGCTTGAAGGAATCTATAGAAAGAATTACAGGACTTATGCATGGTTAGCAGTAGGCATGACCTTCTGTCTTCCATTAATTGTTGATGGGTTTACACAATTATTATCTTCATACGAATCAAATAATTTTACAAGACCTCTCACAGGTATTGCTTTTGGAATCGGTTTTGGTATATTGGTTGGAGCAGCATACTCGGCTAGACCTAAATTTTTCGATTCGGCAAGTTCAGTTTCACTACCCAGTGGCACCAAGTTCGAATTAGTTACTAAGGAAGAAGAATGAGATTATTTTGGTGGTGTTGTTTTCCACCAAACTACCAACTCTTCGATGTTACTTGGAGTAGGGCAGTTCTCATGCCCGCTGGTTAACATTTCTATTCTGTTAAGGACATTTTGAATAGCCTTCCTTATCGATAGTGGCGGATTCTTATCTTCGTTTATCATTAATATTTCTGGCAGTGAATTTTCCCAGTCAGATTCTGGATTAACTCTCCTCCATGACGCTAGTGCAGATCTCAAAGGCCACATTGCAAGTGCTAATCTTCCATAGCCTAACTTATCATCCCTCAATTTGAAGACTTTTGCTTCCGAAAAAGGAACATGAGATTGTTGCTTATGAATCCATCTTTCATGCTCAAGCCATTTCACCAGTCTTTGAGTATGTCTTTGAGTAACCATTCTGTGTGGGCCTAATGATTTGTGTAATCTTGGGACTTCAGTTGAACCGACAATTAATGATAGAGTACCCAATATTGACCAGCAAGATTGGGAATATGAGGTGGCAGGGACATCATATTCTTTCGCACTTTTTTTTGGCCAAGTATCTTCTCCCTGTTTCATCCATTGACTTGGAGAAAGACCAGAAAGCCAACCGATATGTATGGCCGTTTTCATCTCAGGTGCGCCTGGTAGCCGAGTTTGTTTTTTTACATCCTTAACAAGAGTGCTGAGGAGGAATCTATCGACTTTATCAGGGTCTACATTTAGCGGTGTAGGTTTTCTGTTGAAAAAAGAACGAAGTTCATCACGAAGTTTTCTTCTTAACTCATCTAATCCTCCTTCATTTAGAATAGGCCCAACTACGCAACACTTGTCAAATGGGCTTGAGACTTGTATTTTCCCTGATAATAAATCATTGAATCCTCCACGTATCTTCTTTTGAATGTCTGTAGTTTCAAAGTATTCTTGTTTCTGACTTGTCATTCTTAGAGTTCCAGATTGAATTCTTTTTATTGCCTTTTCAGGGTCACAATCAATCCATATTACCAAGTCTGGTATCATTGCGGCAGAGTTCATTTTACAAACTTGTTCGACACCTAAATCACCGACTATTCCTTGATAGATTAGTGATGAATGAATGTTCCGATCAGATATTACAATATGACCTTGCTCAAGTAATGGTTTAATCCAAGTATGTGAATGGTCTAATCTATCAGCCGCAAATAATCCCGCTTCTTGTAACGGAGTTCTATCGCCAATCTTAACAGATTCAAGGGCTAATTTACCAAGCTCACTATGTCTTCTAGGCTCATGAGTTGCATGTACCTGTGGAAATGGATATTCATTAACCAATTCTAGAATAATTCTAGCGGCTTCTCCTTTTCCAGAACCATCTCCCCCTTCGATGGAAATAAGATACATCCTCACACCTCTTCAGTATCTTCAAATTGTTCTTTTGATAGTGTTAATAATCCCATTCCAGCTAATATCAATATAGGTCCAAATAAAATCAAACCTCTGCTAAAAAGACTTATTCCGGCAAGGTACTGTGTTCTTCTGTACCTTTTGGCGCGACGAGTTTCAACAGATGCTTGTATTCCAACAATACCTGTAATGATTGTCATCACTCCGATGAAAGTTGACAATCCCACAGCCGCTTCTAAGGACCATCCAGAATCTTCAGACTGAACTAATTCTTTGGTTATATCAGAACCGTTTTTCATTGTGAATGGTTGCATTATGCCATCTACAGCATCGAATGTTCGTTCTATCGTATTGTACCCATCAAAAGAAACTCTTAGTAGCATAGTCTCAGGTTTGACGTCCTTTAATTGGAAATAACCATTTTCATTTGTGAAAGTCGTCTGTACTGTTTCAGAGCTCTCGTAATCTATCAATTCAATATTTACGTTGTACAATGACTCTCCTTCTATGTCCAATGTTTGGCCAGTTATATCAACACTTTGTGATTGCTCGAAGAGTGAAGAATTTAATAATTCTGAAGGGTTACCTTGTAAAATTATACCACCACTAATAACTCCTAATAGGCTTCCAACAAGTATCAAAACAGATGCTAATTTTCTCAGTCTTGCTTTGTCGTCGTAATCGAATTCGTGAATCTCATTAAAACTGACATCTTCGATAACCAATTCTGTTTCAGAAACAACCAAATCTGGTTCAGAGTTTTGAGTCGATGACTCTTCTAGTTGCTTTTTGACTCGAGCCTTGAGTGCCTCTCGGCGTTCATCAAAACTCTTCTCCGTCATACTGTTGTCCTCCGGTTATTTCATGTGTAAAGGTGCGCGGATAATACCCCTTCCCCTAATAGTCCGCGTATTTCAAGCCTTTTTAATCTTATAATAGAGTATGAAAATAACCGTAAATAGGCAGAAAACAATGACTAGAGAGATAATTCCAGCGATTTTATAGATTTCTACAGAATCATTTGTATTGTCTTCCGGACTTTCTGTTGGTACTAATGATTTATTTTCTTCAGTGAAGTCATTTTCAATAATCCAGGACGAACTTCTCAAGCCCAATTCGAGTAATCTACCTATTTTGCCTAATGACTCAGCACTTACTTTGTCAATCGTATCATTGTGAGTGTGCCAGTAGCCCCCCCACTCCTCTGCACCTTCGCCAGACCTAATATCGATGAGGTCTATCGCAGGAACTCCTCTTTCATGAGCAGCAACATGATCATCAATTACCCCAGTCGAGGTTTCAATATCAAAAACATCTTCGCCTAAATTCCCGTTACAATCAACTTCTCCTTCAACTAAACCGGTTGCTCTTGCAAGAGGGGATATAGTCAGCCAAAGTTCAGAAGAACCGGGCCATACATGTGTGAAGTGTAAATCAGCATCTCCAATCATATCAACTACGATAAAGGCTGAAATATTATTCAATTCAGAATCTGTTTTATTTTCTGCCCAAGCCTTTGAACCATAGATTCCAGGCCTCACTCCTTGGTCCTCTCCATCTGTAAAAAATAGTTTGACTGTATGGTTCAGGTTCAAGGTAGGAATGATTTTTCCAAGTTCTATTAGTACTGCTACACCGCTGGCACCGTCATTAGCTCCATCGATGGGCTTGTCTCGCATACTTTCATTTTCATCTCTCTCGGCACGGTCTCTAGAGTCATAATGGGCCACAAAGAATATTTCTTGTCCCGATGAATTTTGAGGCTCGAATGTAGCGATAAGATTTGTTAAATTAAAATCCTCCCTAGAGTGAGTTTCTTCAGTAAATTCCCAATCTGTTAAATTTTCTTTTATTGACTCTCTGAGTTGGAAAGATGGTTCAGAACCAGGTAGTCTGTGACCAAGTTCAACCTGCCATTTAACCGAGGCATTTGCTGCAGTTGAATTGAAAATTAGATCATTAAAATATTCGCAAGGTGCTGAATTTTGATAAATTGGTTTTTCGCCACCTTGAAGTGCTGAAATAAGTGTAGTATGAGATACTAAGACTGCTACTAAAGCGATTACTAAGAGTTGTTTCTTCAACACTTTGGGTGCGTTATCTTCCATGAGCATTATTGACTCCTAATAGACTGACCCTTAAATACCTCTTTTCGACTCGGTCAAATAGTTAGCAGTCTTGCAATTATTTGAGTTGTTTATTATGTCGGAAAATCGTTCCAATAAAGCCCTATTTTTGGTTGCTCTTTTTTTCATATCAGTTCTCTCTCCAGTTCTAGGTTCAGTCAGTGCTGATTCAGATGAAGAAGTGGAGAAATTACCATATAATGCAGGCGGAGTAATAATTGGGGATTTGAAAGATTTCGATACGGCTAACGGTTCACAATACTTGCTTATCGATGAAGAACAACCTGTTGTATCCGCCTATGGGTTCATGAAGCAAGCATGGATTGATGCAGGAAGGCCAGGCGTTGATGATATGAAATATCAACCAGTTACTCATGGTAGAGCCAGCGGAAGAGTTTGCAACCCTCATTTGGTTGGAGACCAATTAACTGTGCCAACATCTGGCGGTTCAATCAGTGCTTACGTTGCTAAAACAACCAATACTGTTGCTTTCATAGTTGAATCGGGTAGGACACTTTCTTCAACAGTTTTGAATAATTTAGCATCATCTTGGGACAGTACCATTTATCCTACTATGACTACATATTATGGTAAAGACTACCAAGATGGAAGAGGACTCGCTCCTCCGGATATTGATAATAATTGTCAAGTTCAAATTATCATTCATGATATCGATGGTGCCTTCAATATTGGAGGTTACTTTTCTCCTTCCTTTGCCAGTGCTAGAGAGTCAGTGTTTGTCGATTTTGCGGATATCACTCTAAATTGGGGTAAATCAATCATTGCGCATGAACTACAACATCTGCTTCACAATGCACAAGACCCGTATGAAAATCTATGGATCGATGAAGGGAATGCAGACGTTGCTATCTATTTGTGCTTCGGTGCGGATTCAACACTGGTTAGTCATCTAAATCAATGGACTGAATCATCAGAACTTTCAGTTCGTTGGTGGAATCAAAGATTTGCTGATTATGGTGCCGGATTCATCTTCACTATGTATTTGGCAGATCACCTAGGAGGAGGCGCTGCAGTTAGACAGTTGGTTCAAGATTCTGCGACTGGAGGAGTCGGTGTAGAAAAATTGGCTTTGTCACCGCCATCAGGTCAAAGTGGCTCTATTGGTAGGACAATGAATCAAATATTTGCAAACTTTTCTATTGCAGCAGTTCTCGATTCAAGTCAAGGGATTTATGGATTCTCTAATCTTGATTTGACTCCAACTTGCTCTTCTGCATCATTCTGTAGAGTTCAACCAGCAGCAACTAATAACGATTGGAGTTCACCTTGGTCTTCTACTGGCAATACTGTAGAGGGATGGGGAATTAGAGCGTTTAAATTCACCCCAGGTTCATCCTCTCCAGCTCCACTCACAATTAGACTGACTTCTGATGTTAGCCAATTTGATGGTGTAGTGGTCTCTAAATCTACTGTAGATGGCTTGCTTACAGTAACAGACCTAGATTTCCAAAGTAATGTTGCAACAGCACTGGTCCCAGGTTTTGGAAATTTAACCGATGAGGTTTGGGCTATAACGTGGTATGCGAGTACAGTCGCAGACTGTGATTACACTTCCTGTGGTTCTTCATATCCTCAAGGGACAGTCGACATTGAAGCAGCAAGAATAACATCTCCTGCAACTCTTACCATAAATAACACTGAAACATCAGATAGAGATGGCGATGGAAATGATGATACATCACACATAAACTTCGATGTATTTTCAAATGCTTTCTTTGAAGACTTAGATGTAGATATCAGTGTTATTGATTCTGCTGGAGAAATTGTAGACTTTACTTCAAATAGAATTTCTGCTGGAGGCGGGGAAGACTCTAGTAGCGACATATGGTTCACTGCTCCGCTTGATGGAACTTACACATTCCAGTTTGATATGTATGATATGATTGGTACTTTAGTTGATAGTTCTACTACGCCACCTCTGGCACTATCTAACATGCGTCCAACTGCAAATGGTTCGATTTCGTCTAATCAAACTCAAACATGGGAAAATATTGAATTCAGTGGAGGCGGTTTTGACGCTTGGGGACTATCTTTTGATAATAATTCATTACCTTATTTGGACTCTCCAATTGCTTATAGTTGGGACTTTGGCGATGGTGTAACCTCATCGTTAAAATCTCCGACTAGATCATATCAATCAATTGGGATTTACAACGCAACTCTTAGGATTATGGACCAAGGAAATACTTGGTCAGAAACAGAATTACACCAAGTAAATGTTACTGATGACACGCTTCCAGTGCCGATTATTTCGGTAAACAATTTAGTAATAGATAGCGACATAAGTATTTTTACTAATCAACTCATCCAATTTTCTGCTTCCAAATCTTCGGATAATGTACCAGTAGAAAATTTACAATATCAATGGGAGTGGGGTGATGGAGATATTGATTCAGGAATTGGAATGTATCTCGCTCAACATGAGTGGGGTGACATCACTGGTGAAAATGTAACATTTAATCTAACTTTAACTATATTTGATGGCATTAACAGTGGGCAGAAGAGTATTTTGGTATATGTCAATAATAGAGTCCCTTATCAGATATTTTCAGATAATTTAACCACTTACACATACACTTCAGTTCTAATGCCTGATGTCTTCACCGATGATGATGGAACAATCGTTCAATATGAGTGGAATTTCCCAGAAGGAGTAAACCTTGGCGGTGGAATTACAGATAAGAATGATGATTTTGTTGAAACAACATCGATACTCCCTTATCCTAACCCATCATGGGATTCACCGGGTTTGAAGACCGCTATTTTGACTGTTACCGATGATGATGGAAGCGAGTCTTCAACTCAAATTTTCATAAATGTACTCAATCAAGTTCCAGTTGCAGATTTCTTAGTTAGGGTAAGTGATGATTCGGGTAATTCACTTATTGATTTTAGATCAGAAGATGGACTAGTAGATATCCCTTACACATTCGATGGTAGGAACTCTTTCGATATTGACGGTACTATGGGCGATTCTAGTGATTTAAGCTTCAATTGGTCATTTGGTGATGGTAATTTTGGTGACAAGCCACAGACAACATTCACATTCACAGAACCAGGCGTTCATGTTGTCAGTTTGTACGTAGTAGATGAGGATGGAGCGCAAAGTCTAACACGTACTTTGACGGTTAGAATTGCCAATCCATTACCTATTATCTCTGTGAAAATTCTAGATGCTTGGGTGGCAGGAAGTCAAGTGACTGATAAAACACCAATGCCAGAAGGATTCATTCCAGATGCTTGGTCTCACACCTTTGACGAAAATGATAATACTTTCACAGCACCAAATTTGATGTTATATTTTGATTCAGATGGGACAAGAGATGGAGATAGAATGTTTGAGGGTAAATTCGCTCCAATCGACCCAATGCTAGAGGATTGGAATGGATTGGTAGAGTATACTTGGGACTTTGGCGATGCATCTCCACTAAATCACATGGCATCACCTTGGCACTCTTATTCAAGTCCAGGAATATATACTGTCACTCTGACGGTTAGAGACGCTTTTGGCACCGGTGATGTTAGTAGGGAATCATTCACTATTGTAGTAGACAACCCTCCAGTTATTCTTGATATTTCAATTCCGGATGAAATAATTGTTGAAGAATCGATATATATTTCTGCTAATATTACAGATATAGAATCTGAACAAGGGAAATCAATTTTTAGAGACTTAAATGTTGATGATGGTTCGTTATTTGATAAGGATGAATTTGTTGAATCGGCTCTAATAGTCAAATGGGATATAGACCTAGAATTTGATGAAGACGGTAATGGTGACCTAACCGATGATTATATAATTCCTGAAAGTGCATCAATATATCGAATCTCTCCGACTTGGAATGAGTCAGGAAAATACATAATTGGCCTACAAGCTTGTGACGGTTTAGGCATGTGTGCATACATGACTGAAGAAATTAATGTTGTCCCAAAGCCAGATGCACCTCCTTCTTTGTCAGACTTTGAATTTGAAGATTGGATGAGTTGGATTAAAGAGGCTGGCTCTGATTTGGCAACCTTTGTTGCACTTATTGCAGTAGCACTAATCCTAGGTTGGCTGGTTATGCGTGAATCTAGTGATATCGAAGATGAAGCAAAACAAGCTGCAGAGACATATACTGATGTTGAGCATGTAGAGGTGCAAGGTGGCCTACTGGGAATGGATCAACACACTCCCCCGCCGGCTCCAGCGATTCTTTCAAAGGATGAACGTCGTAATGATGATAGTGGTTATATCAGGCCTTTGCGAAGAAGAATTTAATCGCTACAATCTTGAACTGCCTATGTCTTAGAATAATTGAGGGAAGATAGAATATGAAATCTAGATTCGTACTTTTCGTACTTTTGATTTTCTTAATTCCTATGGTTTCGTCTCCTTCAGGCTCCTCTCTTTCGATTACTGAAAATGCTTCTGCAGCAGATGCCTGTAAAGGGGATTTAGAGCCAGTTCGATGGAATGAAACAGTTCAGCGAGTTGCCATGGTGCCTCACTTTAGTCCATATGACGATTGGTGGGGTTATTTTGAAGAGGACGATCGCCGTGGCAAAGGTAAAAACGGTGATTCGGATGAATCCAATCAGCAAGAAAACGAAATTGATATGTCTCTAAGTCCAGAGCCTGAGTGGATGTATGACTCTCCATGGAATTGGGAAAATAGACTTGAACCCTTGGTGGCTAATCACCACTCGACTCTTCTGGTAGGAAATGATAGTGTAGGTGCAATAAAAGTCAATTTATCAGCTAACCACAGAACTACTGTATGTATTACTTTACAAGACTTAGCCCAAGATAGTAATTCTAA
>Ga0315330_10000755_pt1 | contig 21027 bp, 20 predicted proteins | sample M140m34915metaG_FD_203453 | JGI IMG/M metagenome (GOLD analysis project Ga0315330, IMG submission 203453) | Ammonia-oxidizing marine archaeal communities from Monterey Bay, California, United States - M1 40m 34915 | ecosystem: Environmental > Aquatic > Marine > Intertidal zone | place: USA...
GGCACCCTCAGCTATATCTAAAGCTACCTCTAATAATGCTTCATCACTATTTCCTGGATCCATCTGATACGTTGCCTTGCTTGAACCACCCAGCGTGCTTGACGAACCTATTGCCTCCCGAAATGGCCCATAAAAACCCGAGTTGTATTTTGCTGCGTAAGACATTATCTGAACATGGCTGTGGTCATGAGCGTCTAAAATTTTCCGAATTGCTCCCACTCGTCCATCCATCATGTCCGAGGGTGATATTATGTCGCAACCCGCTGCCGCTTGAACCAATGCTTGCTGGCAGAGTATATCTACTGTCGCATCGTTCTGAATATTACCTTCAGCATCTAGAATTCCATCGTGACCGTGGGTTGTATAGGGGTCTAGTGCTACATCGCACTGAATGCCGATTTCTGAATGCTTTTTTTTGATTTCCTTAATTGCATTGCAAATTAAATTTTTTTCAAAAACTGCATTTTTTCCCATTGAGTCTTTTAGTGACGCTTCCACATGAGGGAAAAGTGCTATGGCAGGTATACCTAGATTTTTTGCTTCGTCTATTGCATCGACGGCGGTGTCAATAGAATATCTAAAAACTCCAGGCATGGCTGATACAGGCTCTATTTTATTCGATCCCTCGCAAATGAATAAAGGCCAAATAAGATCATCTATAGATATGGTGTTTTCCTTAACTAATCTTCTAGACCATTCTGTTCTTCTATTTCTTCTCATTCGAGTAGACGGGAAAGAACGCCCTGTTGAATTTGACCCATCTTGCGGATATTGTTTATTATTATCAGAGGGCATTTTTCCGCCTTTTAATTCCTTTGAGGGAAACAACTTATCAATTATATCAATCTAATGACAACTAAACAATTGGAACGCCTCTTCAAAAGGGCAGATTTTACATAATTTTATACGAGGTCGAATGATGCGTATCATAATCAATGGTCAACAGGCGTTTGGTAAAGCGTGTTTGGAGTCGATATTAGATAAAGGTGTAGACGAAGTGGTTTGTGTCTATACAGCGCCAGATCAACAGGGGAGGCCGAATGACCCAATAAAAACAGCAGCATTAGAGGCGAATATAGAAGTACGACAACCTGATAACTTTAAAGACGAGAATATCATCGAAGAACTCAGGTCTTGGAATGCGGATCTAATGATACTAGCTTATGTAACTATTTTTGTACCAGAGCAAGCCAGAGAAATACCGGGGTTAGGCACTATTTGTTTTCATCCCTCACTTTTGCCAATCCATCGAGGACCGAGCTCAATTAACTGGCCTATAATTTGGGGGGCAAAAAAGACAGGTCTAACTATATTTTGGCCCGATGACGGTCTAGATGAGGGAGATGTTTTGCTGCAAAAAGAAGTTGAAATAACCGCTGACGACACATTAGGGTCTGTTTATTTCAATAAAATTTTCCCCATAGGGATTGAGGCCATATTGGAAGCAGTTGAATTAATTAAAGGAGGTAATGCGCCACGCATGCGTCAGGACAATTCTCTCGCCACTTATGAAAGCTGGTGCAGGAAAGAAAATGCAGAGATTGATTGGCAACGATCAGCCCCGGAAGTATATAACTTAATTCGGGGCTGTAACCCGCAACCCGGTGCTTGGACAACTTTTTCTGATCAAGTTATTCAGATCTTTGATGTTGAATTAACAGGAGGGAATGGGCGTGTAGGGCGGGTATGTGCCATTGACGCTGAAAGTTTAACTATTAATGCAGGTCTAGGAGGGATAAAAATTAAAAGGTTGAGAGTAGGAAAAGGGCCTAAAGTTGATGCCGCGGAATTTATAATGGAACAGGGGCTAAAGGTTGGTGATCGATTTGGGATAAAAGCAAAAAAAGCTTAAGCGGATAAGATTGCAAAATATTAGGAGAAATTTGGATTTGGGCGGTATTTAGTAAATTGGTAGATTTTGACCTGACAGAAGAACAGATAGCTATAAAAGCAATGGCTAGTTCGTTCGCGCAGAAGAATTTTCAGCCTAATGCAAGGTTATGGGATCAGGAGGAAATTTTTCCTCGAATGGAATTGCAGATGGCGGCCGATTTAGGTCTGGCTGGGATATATATATCGGAGGAAGTTGGTGGTGCCGGACTGAACCGACTAGAGGCCGCTATTGTTTTTGAGGAATTGGCAGCAGCTTGCCCCTCCACTGCAGCATACTTATCTATTCACAATATGGTTGCTTGGATGGTAGATCATTTTGGCAACGATGAAATTCGACATCGGTTTTTACCCGGCTTAACTAAAATGGATTTAATGGCAAGCTATTGCTTGACGGAGCCAGGTGCTGGCTCCGATGCGGCCTCATTGAAAACAGAGGCTAAATTGGATGGAAATAGCCATTATATTCTAAATGGAGCAAAGGCTTTTATTTCTGGCGGATCAACAAGTGACGTTTATGCAGTTATGTGTCGAACTGGCGCCAAAGGAGCCAAAGGGATTTCTTGTGTCCTGGTTGAATCAGGAACCCCAGGGCTGTCGTTTGGTAAAAAAGAAAAGAAAATGGGTTGGAATAGTCAGCACACCGCTATGGTTCATTTTGACGACTGTCGTATTCCAATAGAGAATCTGGTTGGTCAAGAAGGAGATGGATTTAAAATTGCTATGGCTGGTTTGGACGGGGGGCGGGTCAATATAGCAGCGTGTTCAGTTGGAGGGGCGAGGTCTGCTATAGAGTTATCTATTTCGTATGCCAAAGAGCGTAAACAGTTTGGGAATGCAATAAGTCAGTTCCAATCAATTCAATTTAAATTAGCGGATATGGCTACGGAACTAGAAACTGCGAGACTTATGGTTTATCGAGCCGCGAAGAGCCTGGGAAATGCTGATGCAGAAGCGACAGTGCATTGCGCCATGGCCAAACGCTGGGCTACAGAGATCGGTTCAAAAATCTGCAATGAAGCACTGCAAATCCATGGGGGATACGGTTACCTTAAAGATTTTCCGATAGAGAAATTAGTCCGGGACTTACGTGTTCACCAAATATTGGAGGGTACTACTGAGATTATGCAGTCAATAATAGCAAAAAGGCTTTTGGACCAAAAAGCCGGATAAAAGAATGAGGCGTTAGATTGGAAAATTTGATGGAAGCAGAAGTTTTATTCAATGTAGAAAATAGCGTTGGGATTATAACACTTAATCGGCCTAAAACGCTGAATGCATTGACTATGAATATGATAAAAAAAATGAGACAAACCTTTACCGATTGGATGACTGATGATGATATCAAAGCGGTCATCATTAAAGGTGCTGGTGACAGGGCATTTTGTGCTGGTGGAGATGTTCGAGCTGTTCGTCAAGCGCTAATCGATTATAAAGGAGTTGAGAATCCGAAGTTGGCTCAGGATTTCTTCTACGAGGAATACATACTTAATCATCAAATCCATAATAGTAATAAACCTTACATAGCTCTTATCGATCGTGTTTGTATGGGAGGTGGAGTGGGACTTTCAGTTCACGGATCCTTTCGGATAGCCACGGAACGTACACTAGTTGGAATGCCAGAAACAACCATAGGACTTTTCCCTGATGTTGGTGGAGCCTGGTTCTTATCAAGATTGCCAGGAGAAATGGGAACTTACCTTGCTCTGACTGGGCAGCCGGTTCATGCAAGTGATTGCTTTAGTCTGGGTATTGCGACGCATCTTGTTGCATCTAGTTCTTTAGATGAGGTGGAAGGAAATATTCTTAAATTAGAGCCACAGAACATATCGTTTAAAACTATCGACGACTTATTGAAAAAGTATTCAATTGCGGTGCGTGAGACTCCAGTAGTAGATTTAAGGCCCCAAATCGATGCATGTTTTGCGGAAGAAAGTATTGAACGGATAATTGATAACCTCGAAAAACAAGATAACGAATTTGGACGACAGTCTCTTGAGTCCCTAAAAAGCAAATCCCCTACAAGTCTCAAAGTTACCCTTGAACAAATTAGAAGGGGTGCGAAAGCAAAGGATTTTGGTGAGACGATGACAATGGAATATCGTATGTCCCAGCATTTCGCGAAAGGTAAAGATTTTCCGGAAGGGGTGCGTGCCCTTTTAGTAGATAAGGACCATCAGCCCAACTGGACCCCAAAATTATTAAGTGATGTTTCTGACGAAGAAGTTATGAACTATTTCAAGCCGGTAGCGTGGCGCGAGCTAAAGTTTTTTTGAACAGCACGTAAACTGTCAGTATATAAACGTAATAAGGAGGCTTATCGATGGCTAAAATAGGATTTATAGGTCTTGGCAATATGGGATTGCCTATGGCCAAGAACCTAGTTATGGCTGGCCATGAGGTGACCGGGTTTGATCTAATAGAAGAATGCATTTCGAGTCTTGTCGAAGCAGGAGGTATAGGTGGACAGCAAATTGAGGATTGTGTTCTAGATGTAGACGCCATTATCACAATGCTGCCGGAGGGCAAGCATGTTGATGCCGTATATGGCGATGGCATACTTGGTTCCGCAGCGAGAGATTCTCTACTTATCGATTGTTCAACTATTGATGTTGATACCGCGAGATCTGTAGGTGGGAAGGCGAAAAATTTAGGGTACAACATGGTAGATGCACCGGTTTCTGGGGGGACCGGCGGCGCGGAAGCTGGAACACTTACCTTTATGGTGGGAGGTACGGAAAATAGTTTCAATCTCGCTAAACCTTATCTGGATATTATGGGAAAAAATATTGTTCATGCCGGAGGAATGGGGAATGGGCAGGCGGCGAAGATCTGTAACAACATGATACTTGGTATATCCATGATTGCCGTCAGCGAGAGCTTTGCTATGGCGGAAAAATTAGGCTTAAGTGCTCAGAAGCTATTTGATATAACATCCTCTTCTTCTAGCCAATGTTGGGCGATGACAAGCTATCTTCCTGTGCCAGGTCCTGTACCAGCATCACCAGCTAATAACGATTATCAGCCTGGATTTACAGGAGCTATGATGACTAAAGATATGAAACTCGCCCGAGATGCTGCAATTTCATCTGGGCAGAAGACCGAGTTGGCTGCTAGCGCTTTGCAGATGTACGACCGTTTTATGGCAGAGGGTGGATCTTCTAAAGACTTCTCAGCGATTTATAAGATGATTAATAACTCAAGTTAAAATCTTCATTAAAGTGAATTCAAAAATTGTTAGTAATGGTGTATCGTGTTGAGCATGACAGACACTTTCGATAATAAAAGTAGTTCAAATATGACACTGGATGCTAGAAATGATTACCTTGAGGCTATCCGGCTCATCGAACGGCTTCATAGGCAGTTTTTAGAAGTTGTGAAGGCCGATTTGGATGGAAGAGGTGTTGTTGATATCAATAACATACAGGCCTTGATTTTATTTAATATTGGCGATAGCGAGCTTACAGTTGGTGAATTGACTAATAGAGGCTACTACCTAGGGTCTAACGTGTCATATAATGTTCGAAAAATGGTTGATAATAACTATTTAATACAAGAACGGTCTGCTCACGATAAACGATCGATGCGAATACGACCATCCGGTAAAGGTTTAGATTTGTGTGAGCAAATATCCAAGATGTTTGACCGGCACTCTAAGGCTCTTGAGGAAAGTAGCTTCAACCCTGGTGATATTAAATTGGCGAGCGATTCTTATAGGCAGTTGGAGAGATTTTGGGCGGGATTACTCAATTATAATCTCCGAGGAACTCTTCCTCCCTTATGAAAATAACCAATTAGTTTCGCGTTACAAAGTTCTGTTTCCCGATTTGAAATGTGTCTTAAAAAATATGTCGGAAACACCTATTAAAAACAACTAATAAACATTGTTCTATTGTATTGGCTTTTTTAACACTCAATGAGTTTGGTGTGTTATTGTATTCAATATCGAGTTTGAATTTTAACGAGGACTTTTATGAGGCTTTCTAATTATTTTATTCCCACTCTAAAAGACAATCCAAAAGATGCCCAAATAACCTCGCATCGTTTTATGTTAAGAGCTGGTATGATACAGCAGGCTAGTGCAGGGATATACTCCTGGCTTCCACTTGGGCTCAGAGTTTTAAAGAAGATAGAGCAAATTGTTAGAGAGGAACAGAATGCCGTGGGAGCCCAAGAAATTCTTATGCCAACAATTCAATCGGCGGATTTGTGGAAGGAGAGTGGTCGTTATGACGATTATGGGAAGGAGTTACTTCGGTTAACAGATAGACACGGTCGAGATATGTTATATGGCCCTACCAACGAGGAACAAATCACTGAAATTTTTCGAACGCACCTTAAAAGTTATCGGTCACTCCCTTTGTCGCTTTATCATATACAATGGAAATTTCGAGATGAAGTTCGTCCTCGTTTTGGTGTGATGAGAGGTCGAGAGTTTTTAATGAAAGATGCTTACTCATTTGATTTGAATTACGAAAATGCAATTAAATCATATAATAAAATGTTCGTCGCCTACTTGAAAACCTATGCTCGAATGGGGTTGAAAGCGATCCCGATGGCGGCCGATAGTGGGCCAATTGGTGGCGATATGAGTCATGAATTTATTATCTTAGCGGAAACTGGAGAAAGTGAAGTTTATTATCAGAAAAATTGGTTCGATATTAACGCGCTAGATCAAAATGTCGATATAAATAGTGATTTACAGCCACTGGTGGACTCTTATCTGTCCTGTTATGCGGCCACGGATGAAAAACATGACCCGGAAAACTGCCCTTTGACTGAAGAAGATCTAATCGCTACCCGTGGCATAGAGGTAGGACATATTTTTTATTTTGGCACAAAATATTCAGATGCTCTGAACGCAAGTGTTGCCGGATACGATGGAGTTGAGAATCATGTCCATATGGGGTCTTATGGTGTTGGTGTATCGCGCTTGGTCGGTGCAATAATAGAAGCTAGCCACGACGAAAAAGGTATCGTGTGGCCGGAGGCTGTCGCGCCGTTTGATATAGGCCTTGTCAATGTGAAAATAGATGATGCCAAATGTTCGGAAGCCTGCAACGAATTTTACCGACGGCTTCAGCAAACTGGACTTGAGGTTCTTTATGATGATCGTGATGAAAGGACTGGGTCGAAGTTGGCAGATATGGATTTGATCGGATTGCCGTGGCAAATAATAGTTGGGCCTCGAGGTTTGAAATCTGGTGTAGTAGAACTCAAAAATCGCAAAACCGGTTCATCCGAAGAGCTTACAATCGATGAAGTCATGGCAAGATTTATAAATTAGGTTTTAGGTGCGGATGTAATGTTCTCAAGTTTAGAAGTAATGATAGCCGTTCGCTACCTTGGTTCTCGGAGGCAAGAAGGTTTTATTTCTGTAATAGCCTGGTTCTCCCTATTAGGAATTGTTTTGGGGGTTGCGACGCTTATTATTGTGATGTCTGTCATGAACGGTTTCCGTTCTGAATTGCTGAAACGAATTATAGGCCTTAACGGCCATATAAGTGTTTATCATAATAGTACGCCAATAAAAGATTTCGATAATTTAGCCGTAAGGTTAGGAGAAGTCCCCGGCATATTAAGTGTTACGCCCCAACTTCAGGGGCAGGTGATGGCCTTAATCGAAGGCAGAGCAACTGGCGCTCTAGTTACAGGGATGCGTAGGTCGGCTCTCGAAGCAAGACAATTTATTGAAAAAAACATTATCAGCGGGTCAATAGAATCCTTTGCTGCTCAACCAAATGTAATATTAGGTTCACGGCTGGCGGAAAGGCTGGCGCTGGAAGTCGGCGATAAGGTGACCTTGATATCTCCTTCGAGCACCCCGACTGCTTTCGGCAGTATGCCTCGGATGAGATCATTTAAGGTTTCTGCAATATTTAATATTGGCATGTTTGAATATGATAACACTCTGATTTTTATGCCTTTGAACTTCGCGCAAGATTTTTTTAAAAGTGGGGATAGTGTAAACGTTCTGGAGATAACGGTTGATGAGCCAGAAAAGGTTGCGTCGATTAGATCAAAGTTAGATCAGGTTCTTGGGAAATCGCTTCGTGCTGTGGACTGGAAACAGAAAAATTCTAGTTTTTTTAAGGCTCTCAACGTGGAACGAAATGTGATGTTCTTAATTTTGACACTTATAATTGTAGTAGCTGCATTCAATATAATTTCATCAATGATTATGTTAGTGAATGACAAAAGAGCCTCCATTGCTATTCTTCGCACGATGGGCGCTACCCCTGGGGCTGTAATGCGTGTCTTCTTTTTATCCGGCGCTAGTGTTGGGGTTGCGGGTACTGTCATAGGTTCTATTTTAGGGCTTATCTTTTGTTGGAACATAGAAAGTATTCGGCAGTTGCTACAATATTTTACCGGCACAGAATTATTCTCCGCGGAAATTTATTTTTTATCCAAATTACCCGCAGAAGTTGATTCCATTGAAGTTTTGATTGTAATGAGTATGTCTCTTTTTCTATCTCTTGTGGCCTCGCTCTATCCGTCGTGGCGCGCAGCACGAACCGATCCCATCGAGGCACTTCGTAATGGATAGTAGTGACATGCAATTGACAAAACGCCAAGCGACCGGGAAAGACGAAAAAATAGCATTAAATATAGAAAATATTCATCGAAGGTATCAACAAGGAAATGATGTTCTAGAGGTTTTAAATGGTGTTGATCTTAAAATAATGCCCGGGGAAATGGTTGGCTTGATTGGCCAATCTGGATCTGGAAAATCGACGTTATTACATTTAGCAGGATTATTGGAACGACCCTCCGCAGGCGTTATTTTTGTTCACGGAGTTAACTGCGGAACCCTATCAGAGTATCAAAGAACTGCCCTTAGGACTACAGATATTGGATTTATATACCAGTTTCACCACTTATTACCCGAATTCACGGCTCTGGAAAATGTTATGATTCCGCAATTGATTGCCGGGCTTGAAAAAAAAGAAGCTATTAAACGTTCAAAGTCACTTCTGGCTATGGTTGGTTTGTCTGAGCGCCTTAACCATAGACCTTCTCGTCTATCGGGTGGTGAACAGCAAAGAGTTGCCATCGTGCGCTCGATTGCTAATGTGCCAAGAATCGTCTTAGCAGATGAACCCACAGGTAACTTGGATCCCAAAACATCATTTAGCGTCTTTGAGCAGCTACGTGAGATCATCCGGAAGAGTAAAATAGCTATGCTGGTCGCAACTCACAACAGCGATTTGGTAACGAAGATGGATCGCACGGTCGCGATGGAGAAGGGTAAAATAATTGAATTATAGTGCTTTTTTTAAGATGCATACTGGTAAATAATACTACCTTGAGCCTAGGATCTTAGGGCTATGAAATTCTGCAAAAGGACCTCTTAATGCCGCACAGTGATTTTGTTCATTTGACCAACCATACAGCGTACTCCCTAGCAGAAGGGGCGCTTCAAGTTAAAGAATTAATACGAAATTGCAGAGAGAAATCGATGCCGGCGGTTGGAATTACAGATTCTGGTAATTTATTTGGTGCATTAGAGTTTTCTGTTTTGGCATCTGAAGCAGGGGTCCAACCCATTATTGGGGCGAAGTTATGCTTAAATAGAAATAAAAACCGAGTAAGTGTTATTGGGCACGCCAACACGATCAATGATCCAGGGTCTTTGGAACCAGACAAAATTGTCTTAATTGTTCAAAATGAGTTGGGATATAAAAACTTACTAGATTTGGTGAGTGTATCATTTATCGAGAGTAACGGCTCAGAAAAACCTCAAATATTCCTCTCTGATTTAGAAAATCAAAATGAAGGTTTGATAGCTCTGTCTGGTGGGGTTTCTGGTTCTGTCGGGCGATTGGTTGTAGATGATGCGATGGAAGAAGCAGAATCAACATTACTAGAACTCAGTGAGATATTTGGTGATAGATTCTACATGGAGATACAACGTCATGGGATGGACCAACAACGAAAATCAGAATCGATGCTGCTCGACTTGGCCTATAAGCATAATGTTCCCATAGTTGCAACAAACGATTGTTATTTCGATATAGAAGAAATGCATGAAGCTCACAATATTCTTTTGTGTATAGCGGAATCGACCACGATTACTAATCCAGCCCGTCGACAACTTACTAAGGAACATAGATTTAAATCAGCTGACGAAATGATAAAGTTATTTTCAGATTTACCAGAAGCTATCGAAAATACTTTGGTAATCTCTCAAAGGTGCAGCTATATGCCGAGAACTATGGAACCCATACTTCCGAAATATGTCTCAGAAAATGGTAATAATGAGGAAACAGAATTACAAAAAATGGCTGAGAATGGTCTAAAAAGGAGATTAGCTAATCATCAATTTCAGTTTGGCGTTGGATCAGGCAGTGCTGAACAAATGCGTAGTTCTTATTTTAACCGTCTGAAAATGGAATTAGAGGTTATTACTAAGATGGGCTTTCCCGGCTACTTTCTAATCGTAGCAGATTTTATTCAATGGGCCAAAAACGAAGGTATCCCCGTAGGGCCGGGAAGGGGGTCTGGCGCTGGTTCGCTTGTTGCGTGGTCCCTGCAAATTACGGATTTAGACCCAATAAGATGGGGTTTGTTGTTTGAGAGATTTCTAAACCCTGAGCGTATCTCAATGCCTGATTTTGATATTGATTTTTGTCAGGATAGACGGGGCGAAGTTATTGACTACGTGCAGAGAAAATACGGCAATGACAAAGTTGCACAAATAATTACTTTTGGAAAATTACAGGCAAAGGCTGTTGTTCGAGACGTAGGACGAGTTTTGGAAATGCCATATAGTCAGGTTGATAAAATAAGCAAACTTATTCCTAATAACCCGGCGAACCCGGTGACATTGGCAGAAGCGATATCAAGTGAGTCGGAATTAAGAAAATTAAGGGACGAAGATAGTACGGTAAATAAACTTCTTCAAATTAGTTTAAAGTTAGAGGGGCTGTATCGCAATGCTTCCACACATGCCGCCGGTATAGTAATCGGCGATAGACCCTTAAAAGAGCTGGTGCCCCTATACAGAGATCCACGATCTGAAATGCCGGCGACCCAATTTAATATGAAATGGGTTGAGCCTGCTGGATTAGTTAAGTTTGACTTTCTTGGGCTCAAGACTCTCTCTGTTATTCAGCGAGCCGTCGAATTATTAAAGGCTAGGGAAATTGAAATAGATCTAAATCAAATCCCTCTGGATGATAAATTGACTTACAAGATGATTAGTAGTGCCGATAGTACCGGCGTCTTTCAATTAGAGAGTTCGGGTATGAGGGATGTTTTGAGAAAAATGCGACCCGATCGGTTCGAGGATATTATTGCTTTGGTTGCACTTTACAGGCCAGGGCCAATGGCAAATATTCCCAGCTACATTTCTAGAAAGCACGGAGACGAAATCGTTGACTATATGCACCCAAAATTGAAGCCGATTTTGGAAGAAACCTACGGTATTATGATATACCAGGAACAAGTGCAGCAGGCAGCTCAAATATTGGCGGGATATACCCTCGGAGGAGCCGATTTATTAAGAAGGGCAATGGGTAAAAAAATTAAGTCTGAAATGGATGCCCAAGAAGAAACCTTTGTACAAGGGGCGGTTAAGGGGGGAGTTGGACAAGAAACAGCTGTTTCTATTTTTAATACCATAGCCGCGTTTGCCGGGTATGGATTCAACAAAAGCCATGCCGCAGCATATGCATTAATAGCTTATCAAACAGCATACCTTAAGGCCAATTACCCAGTAGAATTTTTAGCTGCTTCTATGACCTACGATATGGGTAATACAGATAAACTAAATGTCTTCAAGCAGGAACTACAGCACCTTGGTATAGATCTTTTGCCTCCTGATATTAATACTTCGGGAAAAGATTTTAGAGTAGAAAAAACTGCTAATGGTAACCTTGCTGTTCGTTATGCCTTGTCAGCAATTAAAAATGTAGGCGAGGCTGCTATGGGTATTTTAGAGCAAGAGCAAAAAAATGGGGGCATTTTCTCAAATTTACAGGAATTTGTATCACGACTTGACGGACGGGTGTTGAATAAAAGAAGTCTGGAAAATTTAATAAAAGCCGGCGCACTGGACAAACTCAACTCGGATAGAGCGAAACTTTTTGGGGGCGTTGATATCATTGTTCGTCATTCTAACTTAAATTCTGATGAACGAAATTCAGACCAAGAGAGTCTTTTCGATAACTCCAAAGAGTTCGTTGCTGGAGTACCCGAATTACCAGCTTCTATCGAATGGGACTCTTTAGACAGGTTAAATTACGAATTTGAGGCCATGGGGTTTTATCTGTCGGCTCATCCCCTCGACACTTATGGTGAAACACTTGAGAGGCTTGATGTGGTTGATAGTCTATCAATTGTTTCAAATATCCACTCTAAGGGCGGTTCTGGGCGTATCAATTTGGCAGGTGTCATATCCTCCTCTAAAGTCCGAACAAATCAAAAAGGTAATAAATATGCTTTTATCCAATTAAGTGACCAAAAAGGTGTTTTTGAGATTACAGCTTTTTCAGAGGTGTTAAGTGTCTCTCAGGACTTGTTAAAAGCGGGAACCGCTGTTTTAATTCGATGCGACGCTAGGCTTGAAGAGGGAGGCGCACGACTTTTGGCTAGTCGTATCCAACCACTGGATGCTGCAGTCGAAAAGGAAACTAAAGGTATATCGATATACCTTAATGATATGGAGATTATTGCTCCGTTAGCAAAAATTCTATCAGAGAATGGGGCTGGTGGCGGTAAAGTAAAGATTATTGCTCAGACAAAAAATCACGAAATAGATGTTGTTCTGCCAGACTCCTATCTAATCAATGCAAAAGTGAGATCGGCAGTACGTTCATTGCCTGGCATCATAGATATTATTGACATATGATCGCAATAATTGTCCCAGCATTTTGCCGTGAAGAGGTGAGCTGAAGAAATGGTAGTTAAAAAACGTATAGCTATATGTGGCTTTAATTTAGAAAGTAATCGATTTGCGCCATCATGTAACGAGGAGGATTTCAGGGAAAGTATGTATTTCTCAGGATCTGATATTTCAAAAGAGGCGCGAGCCGAACATCCTAAAATCCATCTTGGGGTAAAAGGATTTTTTGATATTATGGATAAGAAATTTGGTGGTGAAAAAGGGTGGGAAGACGAACCAATTCTGGTTGTTGGATCACAGCCTGCTGGGCCGGTGGATGAAATTTTTTTTAATAGGTTTCTGGACGATCTAGAAACACGGCTAAAAAAAATGGGACAAGTTGACGGAGTTTATATTTGTCAGCACGGTGCAGCCGTAGCAACCCACACTCACGATCCAGACGGCGAAATGTTTAAATTGGTGCGACGAATAGTGGGACCGAAAGTCCCCATCGTGGCAACATTAGATTTGCACGCCAATATATCCCAGAAAATGGTTGATGAAACGGATTTATTGATTGGCTATAGAACTAATCCTCATGTGGATTTATTCGAGCGAGGCCAAGAGGCTGCACATTGTATGCTGGAGCTATTTTCTGGAATTAAGTTATATAAACATTGGATAAAGCTGCCACTGGTAGCTCCGTCCGTCACTTTATTGACCGACGACGGCCATCCATATGGAGATGTAATTCGAGAGGGCCAACGTTATATTGGGCACGACATAATTAATGTCACAATCCTCGCAGGATTTGCCTTCAGTGATACGCCAAAAAATGGAATGAGCTTTCTTGTCTATTCTCGCGAAAGTAACGAGAATGCCGAAATGGTAGCGCATAAACTTGCTCAAAAAGCGTGGAGTGAACGCGAGCGATATAAAACAAATATGATCTCGCTCTCCACAGCAACAAAACTTGCAAAGGAAGTGGGCGATAACCCTGATCCAGAACCATTATTATTCGCTGATCCTGCAGATAACCCCGGAGGCGGCGGGAGGGGTAACACGACTTTTATATTAAAAGAGTTCCTGAAAGCTGGTGTAAAGAATTGTGTGTTTTCAGTTTTTTTTGATCTCCATGCGGTCGAGACTGCGTTTGAATCTGGAGTCGGTTCGAAAATTAAGATCACACTTAACGATAATGAGAAAAATCAATTTTCTGAAGCGCTAAGCATAGAAGCAACGGTACTTTCCCTGCATAACGGAAAATTTAAGGGCCATTATGGTATGGTTGCCGGAACAACCGCCGACACTGGAAGGACCGCAGTTTTAGAAATAGATGGGATTCAACTGATATGCATAAGTAAAAGGCAACAGTGCAGATCGTCTGATTTTTTATCAGCCTTTGGGATTGATCCAATCAAATGCCGAACAATAGTGGTAAAGTCTCGAGGCCATTTCCGTGCAGGTTTTAAGCATATCTTTAATCCAAACCAAATCTTAGAAATTGATGTGCCTGGTCTAACATCTCCAAATTTGAGTTGCTTTGATTGGGAGTACTTACCTCGACCTGTTTATCCACTCGATAGTGATACTATTTGGACAATTCAAAATTAAAAAAATAAGCTAAGGTAGTTGGAAGTATGGGAATAAATTATTTCTTAAGTTTTAAATTACGTTTATTATAAGAAGCGGAGTTCTAAATCTTACTGGGGCGAGATCGCTTTTTGATAAATAAGGCTTGAACGGAGTTTAAAATGAAACGAGATTTCACCGCTCGCGGAAACCATGATATGGGTGGCTTAGAAGCGGGAACAATAGATAAAAATGAGCACGATTACGCGCTTTGGGAAAAGAGGGTAGACGCGATGATGATGTTACTCTCCAACGAACTCTCGATCTTGACGGTAGATCAATTACGAAAAGGCATAGAAGCTTTGCCTCCCGATGCATACGACAATATGACTTACTACGAACGTTGGATGGCATCTATTACGAACACGCTTTTGGAAACAGGTGTAATAACAACAGAAGAATTGGGATCTAAAATGAGAGAAATAAAACCTGATTTTTTTAGTAGTATGGAAAGTCGGTAATGACTGGTTTCACCAAAGGCTCTTTGGTTAGAGTGAAATCACATTTCCCACCTAGCCCACCTGCACATTGTAGGACCCCGTTTTACATAAGAGGCTGTGTTGGAAAAATAGAACGTATCTGTGGGGCCTTCGAAAACCCGGAAGAATTAGCATTTGGTCGCCTCGGTGGAGATAAAAAGGTCCTTTATCGAGTTAGATTTTCTCAATCTGATATTTGGCCCGATTATGAGGGGGCTAAAAATGATCAAATTGATATTGAACTATATGAATTTTGGCTGGAAACCCTGGAAGAGGAGCGGAAATAATGACAACTGAACCTCACGATCATGAACCCATGCATGAATATGATCCTCATCATCATCATCCCCATCGGGACGACCAAGATGATACTATGACCTACTACCGAATAATGGAATCCGCTGTTCGTGAGTTACTCATTGAAAAAAGATTAATAAATGCGGATCAAATTAGAGATCAGATCGAGAAAATGGATGCAAGGATCCCGGCGAATGGCGCGAAAATAGTAGCGCGCGCTTGGAGTGATATGGATTTTAAAAACCGACTTATTAATGACCCCAAATCTGCGGTTGCAGAATTAGGACATGATATAGGCCCATTAAACTTGATAGTGCTTGAAAACACTGACTCAGTGCACAATGTCGTAGTTTGCACTTTGTGTTCTTGTTATCCTAGGTGGATTTTAGGGCTGCCGCCAGATTGGTATAAAAGCCGTGAGTATCGATCGAGGGTAGTCAGGGAGCCAAGGAAAGTTTTAGAAGAGTTTGGTACTTTGATAGATGACCAAAGAGAGGTCCGGGTTCATGACTCGACTGCTGATATGCGATATTTAGTTCTACCCAAGCGTCCAGAAGGAACAGACGAATTATCTGAGGAAGACCTGGTTTCTCTAATTGGAAGAGATGCTCTTATCGGTGTCGTAGAGGTAAAGGCGCCTTGATGGGCAGCTGTATTTTTACAGAGAAAGCTAAATTTTGTGCAGCTTCAACTGAATCTGGCCTTGCATTTTGTGCCAAGCAGCGGTACATAGTTGGTAATTATCACACACACGAACTTGCGTCGAAATTATAGTTATAGATTGCGGCGCTCCGGTGTTTCTTGGTTGTTCGAGAAACGGGCGTTCGTGGAGGTTTAACCGGAGAAGAATATGAGTTCAATGTCGTTTACTATGCGTCAGTTGTTGGAAGCTGGGGTGCATTTTGGTCATCATACTAGAAGATGGAATCCTAGTATGGCGCAATACATATACGGAGTGCGCAATAACACGCATATTCTAGATTTGCGTCAATCTGTTCCACTGTTGCATCGTGCACTAGAGGCTATCCGAGAGGTGACTTCCTCCGGAGGGCGTGTCTTAATGGTGGGGACCAAAAGACAAGCTGCAGAAAAAATAGCAGAAACTGCACAAAAAACAGGTCAGTATTTCGTAAACCACCGTTGGTTGGGAGGGATGCTAACTAACTGGAAAACTATCTCTATATCAATTAAAAGATTGAAAGATTTAGATGAGCAATTGAGCGGTGAGATACAGGGGCTAACAAAGAAAGAACTGTTAAACCTTACCCGGGAACGCGATAAATTAGAAAGAGCATTGGGTGGGATCAGAGAAATGGGCGGATTGCCAGACATTCTCTTCATAATAGATACCAATAAGGAACAGCTGGCCATCCAGGAAGCTAATAAACTTGGTATTCCAATAGTAGCCATCCTTGATAGTAACTGTAACCCAGAGGGTGTTCAATTTCCAATTCCTGGAAACGACGATGCGATGAGAGCAATATCATTATATTGCGATTTGGTTGGTGGAGCTGTTTTAACTGGATTACAAGCTGAGTTGGTTGCATCAGGGGAGGATATTGGTGCTTCCGAAGAACCACTCATTGAAGCTGAGCTTAGGGCTGAAAACCTGCCTGTTGAACAAAAAGAACCAGAAGTGTTGCCCGAGACAGTGAAAAACGAAGTTGATCAGGAGAAACCGTCAGGGGATTTGGCTAAAGACGATAAGGATAAGGCGTCTTAAATCAACGCAAATACTTCGCCTTCGGGGCAATATAGAAAAAGAGGAATGTTATGGCGGCTGTAACGGCTCAAATGGTAAAAGCGCTCAGGGAACAGACTGGTGCTGGAATGATGGATTGTAAAAAGGCTTTAAATGAGACAGGCGGTGTTTTAGATGATGCTGTAGATTGGCTTAGAACCAAAGGCTTATCCGCAGCAGCAAAAAAAGCCGGCCGTGTTGCAGCCGAGGGAGTCGTAGCGTTTTCTGTATCTGATTCAGGAGGGGCTCTGATAGAAGTAAATTCTGAAACGGACTTTGTTTCCCGAAATGGAGATTTTCAAGACTTTTCCTTAAAACTGGCAGGCATGGTTCTTCAGAACGGTGATGACGTTGAGTATCTGAAAGCCCAACCATACCCGTCGACAGATAGGACGGTGGGTGAGCAACTTACTCACAACATAGCTACAATCGGTGAGAATATGTCTATCCGAAGAGCAAAAAAATTAGATGCTGATGGGGGAATTGTTATTCCTTACATGCATAATTCTGTAGCACCGGGGCTTGGAAAAATTGGTGTTTTAGTTGTTCTCAAATCAGATGCTCCTGTGGATAAATTATCGGCTCTTGGAAAGCAAATAGCTATGCATGTTGCAGCGACGGCTCCACAAAGTCTGCGAATTGACGACTTGGATCCTGTTGCCATAGAGAGAGAGAGAGCAGTCTTGACTGAACAGGCAAAAGAGTCTGGACGCCCAGAAAATATAATTGAAAAAATGGTCTCTGGTCGTCTTCAAAAATTTTATCAGGAGGTTGTTTTACTTGAACAAACTTTTGTAATCGACAATGAGACTAAAATGTCTTCCGTCATAGAAAATGCATCTAAGGATTTTGGTTCCAGTGTGGAATTAATAAGTTTTTGTCGCCTTTCTTTAGGCGAGGGCATAGAGAAAGAATCAACAGACTTTGCCTCTGAAGTGGCTGCCACACTCAGCAACTAACTCTAAGTGGGGCGTCCAATAAAATAGTGGGAGCACGGGCGTGCCTAAACCTGATACTAAAACAAACCCAAAATATAAGCGCGTTTTACTCAAAATATCAGGCGAATCACTTATGGGTGATCGGTCCTACGGGTTGGACCCCGAAATGGTGAACAGGGTTGCGAGAGAAATCAAATCGGCTATGGATTACGGGACGGAAGTTTGCGCGGTAATCGGTGGTGGTAACATATTTCGTGGAGTTTCTGGGGCGGCGAATGGAATGGAACGGGCTACTGCGGATTATATGGGTATGCTTGCGACTGTAATGAATTCACTCGCTATGCAAAGTTCTCTTGAATCGATAGGCATACAAACGCGGGTTCAATCCGCATTGCCAATATCAGCTGTCTGTGAACCATACATAAGGCGAAGGGCAGTGAGACACATGGAGAAAAAACGTGTTGTGATATTTGCTGCCGGAACAGGGAATCCTTTTTTCACAACCGATACAGCTGCGGCCTTAAGGGCTACAGAAATGGGCTGTGACGCGCTTTTAAAAGCCACTAGGGTCGATGGGGTTTATGATGCTGACCCAGAAAAGAAATCGGATGCAAAAAGATATGACAAACTAAGTTATCTTGAGGTTTTGTCCAAAGATTTGAAGGTTATGGATGCCTCGGCTATTTCTCTTGCACGAGAAAATAATATACCAATTTTGGTGTTTTCAATCCAGAATGAAGGTACATTTTCAGAAATAATACGCGGTAGTGGTCTTTATACAATTATAGAATAAGAGCATAGATATGGATGATCTTGATTTAACCGATTTAGAGAGAAGGATGGAGGGGGCATTAACTTCCCTTGCTAAGGAGTTCCAAGGCTTAAGGACGGGACGTGCATCTACACAATTATTAGACTCAGTAGCAGTAGAAGCTTACGGCGCATCCATGCCTATAAACCAAATCGCAACGGTAAGTGTCCCAGAGCCAAGAATGCTCTCAGTTCAAGTCTGGGATAAAGAAAATACGAAAATAGTTGAGAAGGCTATTCGTGAGTCCAACCTGGGTTTGAATCCACAAGTTGACGGACAGCTTCTTCGTATTCCTTTACCGGATCTTAGTGAGGAGCGACGTCAAGAATTGTCAAAAATAGCTGCTAAATATGCGGAAAATGCTAAGATTGCTGTTCGAAATGTTCGTAGGGATGGTATGGATACGACTAAAAAGATGGAAAAGGATGGTGATATAAGTCAAGACGACCGGCATATTTATGATGAAGAAATCCAAACAATAACCGATAAAAGTATCAATAAAATTGATGAATTGCTGTCGAGTAAAGAAGTGGAAATTATGCAGGTTTAACTTATGAAGTCGCAAGCGATAAACGAAGACGGAAATAAACCAAAGCATGTTGCGATCATCATGGATGGAAATGGCAGGTGGGCGCGATCTCGGGGTCTTCCTCGGACGTTTGGCCATAAAAAAGGCGCGGAAACAGTTAGAATTGTTGTTGAAAGTGCACTAAAACTAGATGTTGAATATCTAACGTTATTTGGGTTTTCCTCCGAAAATTGGAATAGACCAAAAGATGAAGTTATAGACTTGATGTCTTTATTAAGAGGCTACCTCTTCAAAGAGGTTGAACTACTAGATAAAAAGGGCATTAGATTTAAGGTCGTGGGTGATAGGCAGCGCCTGGATTGTGATATCGTTAAAATGATAACTAATGCGGAAAAATTGACTGCGGACAATGCTGAACTGACACTCACTTTGGCGCTTAGTTATGGTGGTAGGAGAGCTATTTCTGATGCTGCCAAAGATCTTGCAATTAAAGTATATAAAAAGCAATTAAACCCAAATGAAATTTGTGAAGAAATGTTCAATCAAGCTCTAGAAACAAAAATGTTCCCTGATCCAGATTTAGTTATCCGAACCTCAGGCGAAAAGCGAATTTCAAATTTTATGTTATGGGAGTGTGCGTATTCCGAATTTGTTTTCACTGACACATTGTGGCCAGACTTCTGTCATAAGGATTTAAGTGCTGCCATTAATGAATATTCTGCAAGAAATAGGCGTTTTGGTTCGTCAATATGATAAATTTTAAATAATAAATACGGTCCAAATGAAAAATCGTATAAAATCAATTATAAGTTCTGAGAGTTTTCGAAATTTTTTAGTTCGATCATTGTCAACGGCAGTAATAATCCCAATTGCGGGTTATATTCTAGTTATCGGGGGCGATTATTTCTCTTTATTCATATCAATTTTAGGAGCTCTTATGATTTGGGAAATGGCTCGAGCAATCTTTGGTGCTGTGCATTCCCGCTTTCTAATAATCCTAAGTATTAGTTTTGGAGTAGTGATATTACTTTCTGGTTTGAAGATAGGGATGTTACTAATGTGTACCGTCGCACTCCTCGTTTTAATTTTATTTTCAATTTATTGCTTGATAATTAAACAGGCAGATAAAATTACTAAGTTTTTACCCTGCAGCCTTTTCATTCTTATTCCTTGCATATTATTTTTGTGGTTGAGAGAAACCAAAGAGCTCATCATCCTTTTTTGGGTACTTTCATGCGTCATAGCAACCGATATCGGAGCCTATGTTGTTGGGAAAATAATTGGTGGAGTAAAGCTTGCTCCTAAAATTAGTCCAAATAAAACTTGGTCAGGGTTATTTGGCGGTGTAACTGCGAGTGCTTTTACTGGACTTGGTTTCAGTGTTTTCTGGATGGAAAAGCACTTTAAATTTGTATGTTTAAGTCTATTGATTGCCATAGTGGCTCAAATGGGGGATTTACTTGAATCCCGTTTTAAAAGAAAGTATTCACTCAAAGAAACAAGCAATATCATACCTGGTCATGGTGGAATAATGGATCGACTCGATGGACATATGGCAGCAGTCACTTTTATAGCACTTATTAACTTTACCAGTAGCCAAATGCAGTTTTGATGGTTGTTATTTCAGTTTTAAATCCCACGAAAAATGGCTCATAAAATGAAAACGATCACAGTACTTGGATCTACGGGTTCAGTTGGACGTACAACCGTCAAATTATTGTTAGAAAATCGAGGCAAGTTTGAGGTTAAGGCGTTGGCGGCGGGTAATAATTGGAAGCTATTGGCCGAACAGGCGCGCCTCTTATCGCCGTCTTTCGTAGCTATAGATAATTCTGATGCTTATAGGCCCTTGCAAGAGGCTCTTGATGGTGAAAATATTCAA
>Ga0315330_10000757_pt1 | contig 20992 bp, 21 predicted proteins | sample M140m34915metaG_FD_203453 | JGI IMG/M metagenome (GOLD analysis project Ga0315330, IMG submission 203453) | Ammonia-oxidizing marine archaeal communities from Monterey Bay, California, United States - M1 40m 34915 | ecosystem: Environmental > Aquatic > Marine > Intertidal zone | place: USA...
GGCTTGAAAAAAGCACACTCTATTAAAACCTTTCTTGTATCAGTTGTGCAAGATAGCTTTTTACCTCCCATAACACCGGCGAGATTGATTATTTCGCCATCTTGGATAAATAAACAATTTTTACCATTTAGGCTTACTTCAGTATCAAAAAGAGTTTGAAAGGTTGAATTTACAACTTTATTATCAAAAATTATTTGATTTTTTATCCCCATTGCGTCATAACAATGAGTTGGCTGTCCTAATTCATAGGAAACATAATTTGATATATCTGTGAAGAAATTTACTTTATTATTGCCTAGGGTTTTAAAGTAGTTTTCTAAATATGGTTTATAAGGCATATTTAATTCTGAAACCTCAAGCTCTAAAAATGAAATTTTTGGACAATCTTCAGGTGAAAGATTTTTGAAATCCAAATCGAGTTCTTCAAAACTTCCTTCGTATAATTCTGGTAACTTTACTTCTCCAAAGAAGGGTTTGAGATCTCTCGCAATTCCTGCCAGTGATATACAATCACCTCTATTTGGTGTTAAGTCTAAATCAATTATATTATTATGAATTTCATGTTCATGACCAAGTTGGAATAACTTAGAGGAGAGGTCTTTTATCGTAGGCTTTGTTTGTAACAGGTTGACTAGGTCTTGATAAATAACTTTCATTTAAATTGACTCAAAAAATCTAGGTTAGATTTATAAAATTCTCGAATATCATTAACACCATATTTCAGCATTGAAATCCTTTCCACCCCAAGACCGAAAGCTAGACCGCTATATATATTTGAATCAATACTGCAATTCTCCAATACAACAGGATTGACAATACCACAACCAAGAATCTCAAGCCATTTTTTATCTTTAGATAATATATCAACCTCCGCAGACGGCTCTGTAAAAGGAAAATATGAAGGTCTGAACCTTATTTCAACATCATTTCCAAATAATTGATATAGAATCTTATTTATAAGATCTTTCAAGTTGGCAAACGTAACATCTTTTGAAATATAAATACCCTCAATCTGGTGAAACATTGGTAGGTGAGTAGCATCATCATCTTTTCTGTAAACTTTTCCTGCTGAAGTTATAGCTAATGGTGGATTGGTTTCAAGCATACTTCTTATTTGAACAGGAGATGTGTGTGTTCTTAAGACATTTTTCTTCCCTTCTACATAAAAAGTGTCATGCATTTGCCTTGCAGGATGTGACTTTTTGATATTTAACATATCAAAATTAAACTCTTCCGTTTCAATTTCAGGTCCATGCACTTCCCTGAAACCCATTTCAGCAAGAACTTTTATAAGGTAATCTTTTGTTTGGTTTATTGGATGAAGGGTTCCAAATTCCTTAAGAATTTTTGGAGGTTGTAAACTGTCTATATCAGACATTATAGGTTTAATTTACTGCGGTTTTAACAATCTTCTCAAAAGTTGGAGTGTCACTTATCGCAAGATCAGATAATATCTTTCTATCTAACAAAATATTGTTTTTAGACAAGCCATTAATCAAAGCTGAATAAGAAATTCCAATTGCCCTAGATCCTGCATTTATTCGCGCGATCCATAAAGCTCTAAACTCTCTTTTTCTATTTTTTCTATCTCTAAAAGCATATTGAAGTGATTTAATATTTGATTGTTTAGCGGTCTTAAAAAGCCTACTTCTGGCACCATAGTGACCTTTGGTGGCACTTAGGACTTTTTTATGTTTTGCTTTCGCTGTTACTGACTTTGTTACTCTTGGCATGTTATCTATTAATAAGTTTCGATGCCATCTTAAGAACGGTACCTTTAAGCTTATTTAATCCTCGGTTATGTCTTTTTCGTTTTGTAGACTGTTTGGTAAGAATATGATTTCTGTGAGCGCTTTTACTTTTTACAGAAGATCCTGTCTTCTTAAAGCGCTTGGCTGCTCCAGAATGTGTTTTTAATTTATATCCCATTTTTTTACTCTAACAATTTAATTATTTATTCTTTTTCAAAGGTGATAAAACCATTAGTAACTGCCTACCCTCCAATGATGGCTCTTGATCAACTTGAGCAATATCTACTAGCTCATCCTTAAGTTTAGTTAAAAGCTCAAGACCAAGATTACTATTAAGAATTTCTCTTCCTCTAAATCGGACGCTTATTTTAGTCTTATCTCCACCAAGAATAAAGCTTTTTATTTTTTTTAATTTAATATTGTAATCACCTATGTCAGTAGAGGGCCTAAACTTTATTTCTTTAACAGAAGTTCTTTTAACTTTAGCCTTTGAAGATGAAATACTTTTTTTCTTAGCAAACACATGTTTGCCATAATCCATGAGCTTACAAACAATAGGATCTGATTCAATTGGTGATACCTGAACTAAGTCTAATTCAGATTGTTGGGCTTTATTTAAAGCTTCACCAAGATCTATCAAGCCATACTTTTCCCCTTTTTGATCAATGAGCATAACTTTGTCTGCTCTAATTTTTTGATTAATAGGGACTACGTTTTTTTTATTTATAGCTATGATTATTACCTTTTAATTAAATTATTACTTTTACTTATAACCATTAATTCTTATTGATTTAGAAAATAATTATTCGATTGATTGCGTGATTCTATAACAAATTTAGATTTTTTATAAGTTTTTTATGGTTGAAGTATCTTTTTATGCCATTTTTTCTTATTTAGGTTGTATTCCTCTCTATAATTAAGTCTATTTTCATGGCCTTTCCAGAATTCAAATTTATATGGAGTTATCTTAAATCCTCCCCAATAATCAGGGCATTGGTCTAGATCTTCATTTTTTGAAATTTGATCATAATTTCTAATCATTTCTTCATATGAAGAAATTTCTTGAGACTGATCTGATGCAATAGCAAGAATATTTTTCTTCAATGCTCTATTTTTAAAATAATTAAGATTGTACTTCTTCGAGGTTTTTCTTATGGTGCCTTGTATCCTTATTTGCGTATTAGACTTGCTCCAAAAAAAAGTTACTCCAACCTGACCATGCTCTTCAAATTGTTGTGATTTAGGCGAATTGTAATTAGTAAAAAAAATTAAATTGTTTCCTTCTATATGTTTTATATTAACAAACCTAATATCAACCTCATCAAGGGACTTTGAGAATGATGCAATTGCAGCAGCTTGAATAACGTCTTGATTGAGAGATAACGCTTCATCATATTTCTGTTTGAAGACTGCAATAGGACCTGCACTATCGTTATTCTTACCAAATTTAATCATAATTTTTAGTTAATTCCATATTTTATTTACGAAGATTGTCTTTGATTAATTTTAACATTGATGCAGCAAGTAAATTTCTATTATATTTCTTAGAAGTTTTTATACAATTTTCTGAATAAACCAAAAGCCTTGAGGTATCATTTTTAAGATTTAGGATTTTATTAGCAAGTTGTTGAGGATCTTCTGGTCTTACAAGCACTCCCAATTCATTATCAGCGATAATATTTGCCGCTTCACCATAGGGTGCAGAATATAAGATTGGAACTCCCATTGCCATCGATTCAAAAATCTTAGATGGTATTACTGTTTTAAAAAGCTTAGCATTTCTTAAATGAACCAATGACATATCACATATACTCCATAATTTAGGAACAAGATCCTTTGGCTGTGAATTTATCATAATCACATTATCTAAATTGTTAACTTTCACCAATCTTTCTATCCTAGCTCTATCAGCTCCACCTCCTGCTAAAAATATTCTAATATTGTCATCTGCTTTTAATAATTGTGCTGCCTCTAAGACATTATCGAGAGCATGTGCAAGTCCATGCGTTCCAATGTATCCTATAATAAATTTTTGATTCAAATCATACTTATCTAAAAAAGATTTATCTTTTCTTTCGAAAGGAGCAAATCTTATTGGATCAGATCCATTTTCAATAATATGAATCTTTTTTGAATCGATTCCTCTATTCACAAGCTCTTCCTTAAAACTGTGTGTAACTGAAATAATGATGTTTGCTTGACGGTATAGAAAAATCTCTATTTTCTCTATGAATCTTAAAATAGCATTTTTCTTCATCACTCCTACTGCATATATTGATGCAGGCCAAATATCTCGGAGTTCAAAAATAAACTTTGTATTTTTAATTTTTGCTAATGCCCACGCAGATATCATTGTAAAAAATTGAGGTGATGTGCCTATAACTACATCAACTTTTTTTACAAAAAGGCCAAAAATAAGGCTTGAAATCATGAAAGACATAAAATCTAGCGTCCTTCTAAAAAAGCCTTGATTTTTTGTTATATAAGTCTTCACCCTCCAAACATGTATACCATCAATTTTTTCTTTTTTAAGCCAGTTATTTTTGTATCCATCAAACACTTTGCCTTCAGGAAAGTTTGGGGCGCAGGTTATAACAGTAACTTTAGCTCCTTCTTGAACCCACACCTTTGAATGCTCATAAACCCTTGATGCCGGAGCATTGCTTTCTGGAATAAAATTATCTGTTATAAATAAGATATGCATTATTTATATTCCCATTGAAAGCTAATATTATTTTTATTAGATATAAAATCTATTTCTAAACAACTATTTCCAATTGCTTTCCCAAATTCAGGATAAAAGTAAGATTCAATAAGTCTATATTTATGGTTTGAAAGATTTCCTAATAGTTTGAATTTTTGACCCTCTATATTAATAGTATTGTCCTTAATAAATACCTTTAAATATGGATGGAAATAGAATCTGGCTGTAGCATCTTGAAAAACGCCATCAAGATAATCTTTGATAGTAAGCTCATTTTGCTTAAAGATTAATTTTCTATTGTGATTTGTTCCTCTTAAAAATTTTTTATAACCATTATGTTCGCCGCATATGTATGCTATTTCATCATTTAATTTGCAAGATCTAAAATTGATATCTGCTCTTTTTGCAACTCTAAATGAGCTCCAGACTTCAGTGGAATTATTGTTATTGATTTGGACTGTATTGTGAAGCATGGTGCCTCTTTGTTTCAGTCGAGCGCTATCATTTTCATAATGCGAAATACCCGAATTAACAAAAACCCTTTCTTTTCTAATAGATAATTCAAATGATAATGTATCTGCATGAGCATGACCGGGATTGTAATTTGGTCCAATTTTAGCTGAATCAAAAATAAGTTTATTTTGATCATTTATAGCAACAATATATCCACTGGCAAGATTATTTAATTCTACTTTATTTAAGTTTTTATCATTTGTTATGAATCCAAGAAGAGAAGCATATTCGTTTATCTTTTTTGTTGATGGAGATATTCCATCTACAGAATCATTAAAAAAGCTCAAACCTCCATCTCCATGAGTCATTAAATCTAAAAACCTGAGCATTTTAGGTATTAAACAATTAATTTTTTTTTCAAGTTCATTGAGTTCATTCATTGAATATGACAAACATAAATTATATATGTCTAATAAATCAACCAAAATTAGAGCATGATACATAGGGCTAAGCTCAAAGTGCTCGCCATCTGATAAGATTTGCTCATCTAACTCCTTAAGGATTTCATCAGAAACAAACACTAACCACTCAGTTTTATTAAAAATAATGGCAGAAAATAATAATGCCTTTAAGTTTACAAAATAATGATTGCATAGAAGATGCTTTTCTAAATTCTTGAATAAAAATTTAGATTGAATGTAAAGACTTTTAATATGGTTGTCTTTAAGGTGAAAGCCGGATAAGCCTGCTTTTAATATATTTGATATTCTTAATGAGGTTGGGTAAGGCTCCCATCCGATACCAATGCAAGCAGGATTTTGTTTTATCCATAAGTCTAAATAATTTGAATAAAACTCTTTATTTTCATGCAAGGCTATAGATGTGAAATCTTCAAAGTAGTGAAGATTATATGTCCATAATTTACTATCTGATTGGTCATTCCAATCACAAGGTAAATTTAGTTTTTTCTTATAATTTAGAAAATTAGCAATATAGTCTGCTGATATTCTTCTGTTATTCAAATTAAAAATCGTCCACTTATTTGATAAAGTGATTTGGGGAATTTTATTTAATTTTAATTTTGAAGGCTTTTTTTGAACCAAAGCATAGTAGATTTTATAAAAAAATTGTTTAAATTTTAGATGCTTTAACGTATTAAAATATAAAAAGAAATATTTCATCTTTTTTCTTGATAAAAAGATAACCAATATTTAAAAAATAAAATTTGCCAAATTTTATATGAATTATTTTCTTTATTTGAGAAATGTTTGTCGAGAATAGTAAATGCATATCCTTTATCAATATATTGATTCAAGCTTTCAAATTCTTTGTATAAACCTTCTTTTCCTATATTTTTAATTAACTCTTCAATTGGGGGATTGAAGCCAGTTTTTTTTCTATCCAAAAGGTTGCTTGGTAAAAGAGTTCTTAAAATTTTAATAATAGGTTTCTTAGTTTGATTTAAATCAACAAGTCCCTTTGATGGGGTTGCTATACCCTCTGCAGCGACTGCTTCATCTAAAAAAGGAACTCTGATCTCAATGCTGGCAAGCATACTTGCCTTATCAGCAACCATAAGATTGTGTGACAGAAAACCAGATCTATCAAAATGTTGAGCAAGTTTAACTTTATCTTTTATATTGCCTTTAAAGTTATCCATAATAATGTCTAATTTATTTGATAAATTATTAAATAAATGTTTCTCATCATCTTTAAATAATTTACCTAGCTCATTCCTGCTAAAATAACCAAGAAGCCTAGAATATGAAATTGCCCAATTAGTTTCTTCACAATAAGAGATTAGTCTAGAAATCTTTTTATCTAAACTTTTAGGATATATTTTAAATCTTTTCATGATTTTGAATACAAAACCAAAGCATAAGACTGCCTTATTAAACCTTAGTAATTTATATCTCGGATAGCCTGCAAAAACTTCATCTCCACCCATACCGCTAAGCATTACAGTGAATCCATTCTTTTTAGCAGAATTTGATAGTTTATATGTAGGCCAAAAAGTGTAGTCACAAATCAGCTCCTCTGAATTCTTCGCAACAAACTTAATTTGTTCAATTAATTCGTTTTTGTCTAGAGGCTCATCTAGATGACATGTTTTTAAGTCCTTTTTTAAATGCTTAGAAATCAATTTTGAATATTTTTTATCTATGTCTCCATCATTATTTTTAGAATATTCTGCATAAAATAAATCTTGGTCGCTACTAAGGCATGCAAGCATAGAGGAATCATGCCCACCGCTAAAAAAAATGCCTAAAGGCACATCAGAAACTGATTGAGCTGAAACAGCATTCTTGAATTTATCTAAAAGGGAAAGATTATTATTGTAATTATATAATTTTTTGTACTCTGTTAATTCCGTTTCAAATGAATTTAAGTTTATTGATAGGCATGTTCCAGGTAGCAACTTTTTAACTTCCTTGAATCCTGTTGATGGTTCGTATAAAAAACCATTGTTAAAAAATTCATAAACATCATTATGATCAACTGAAAGATTTGATAGAAAGGGTTTTACACCTCTAATCTCAGATGAGGCAAAAATTTCATTCTCAGAAAAAGAAATATACAAAGGCTTAATGCCCAAAACATCTCTTCCCATAAAAACTTTATCTATTTTGGGGTCATATATAATAATTGCGAACATTCCTTTGAAATAGCCAAAACACTTTTGTCCAAACTCAAGATACATATTTAATATAACCTCGGTGTCAGAGTTCGATATAAATGTATGTCCTTTTTCTATAAGATTTTTTCTCAATTCTAAAAAATTATAAATTTCTCCATTAAATATTAAAGTAACTCCAGACTTGTGAGACATTGGTTGATTTGCTTCAGGTGAGAGGTCAATAATTTTCAATCTGTTATGGCCAAGACCAATAAAATAGTTATTAGTGTTGTTATCTATAAAATTAGAAAAATCTGGTCCTCTGTGAGCAGTATTGAATAAGCTTTTCTTGAGTTCAGGAATATATGATCGCTTATTTGAAAGATAAAATGATAAACCGCACATATTAATGCCTACTCCTTAAAGCATATGTTGCCCTAAATTAATGCTAGCAAACATTTCTCTTAAATTTTAAAAAGATCAATCCTCTAATTTTTTTCTATAATCATCGTAGCTGTTTTTTATAGTATCTAAATTAATTGATTCAATCTCATCAATATTATGCATGCAGCCTTCATAATTATGATTATAGCTATAATGCCATTTGTAGTCTCTTCCTACTCCGATAAATAATATAATTAAAGGAATATTGTGTTTAATCAATTCAAATATTGCTGCACTTGGATAAGTAAAGATAAGTCTTGCTCCTTTAATTTTGTCTTCAATTCTCATATTTGAAATTTCCTGCTCTACAGATTTATCTCTTGGATGCTTATATATCTTAAGATTTGTTTTTTTATTTTCTGCAAATCTTAGCAACTTCCTCTCTATGAGCTTACTTGAGTGTAATTTGCTCATTTCGGTGTTAAAAAAAATTATTGGTCCATTTTTTTTAAAGTCTAATTTCTTTAGTTTTTTAAATGTTTTTTTAGGATCTTTAATGTTTATCTCATCATTCTTTTTTATGACCAATCTTCCTATTGATTTTGAAAAAGGAATAAAGGTCCCTCCAAATATAAATTTAGGTGTTGGTCTGATTTGAGAGTCAACAATTTGATTAAAATAAATGGGTTTATTGATATTAGAAAAATATAAGTGCTCTATAGCTGCATAGGGAGATTTAAGCTGGGTCGAAAATACTTCAGAGATATTTTTTAGTTGAAGTAAACGCAATCTATTTTTATATATTTCAAGATTTGGATTCATAATTTCCAATTCCTTAAATATCCCACGTAATGATATCTTCATTCCATAAACATTAATGTAATAATCATATGAAGTTTTTTTATAATGCTTAAAATAACTTTTTATTACACTAAACACTCCAGGATGAGGCATTCTGTATATGAAGTCTCTATTATTACATGCTTTAATTAATGATCTAGTTGGAAGCGCAGAGCTTTCAATAAGAATAGTGCATGAGTTTTCTTTGTTGTATTCCTTAAGTATATTTAACTTGCTAGGGCTGGCTCTGTGTAAAATTAAAGTTTTTTTATTAGCTAAAAAATTTTTTTTATTGAATTCTTTATTAAAAGAGATTTTCAAATCTTCAAGAAGCTTGCCAAAAAAAATAATTTTTTTCCTTAAATAACCTGAAAAGGGGATAGAAAATGAAAATTTTTTTATGAAACTATACTTGATTTTATTTGCTTTACAGTATTCCTTTATAAAAAAAGAGAAAGTTTCATTTCTGTTGTACATAAAACTAAATCTTTTTTCGCCCTCAGCTAAAAATAATCTCAATTCTTTTGAATGAAAATAAAAATTAACAGGTAAAATTAATTCTAGATTGCCTTCATGAATTTTATTTAATCTATGAATTGTATCTATATATGCAATCAAGGGAATTAGTGATATATCAAATATCTGATTAATATGTGAATATCTAGATATATCTGAAGAATTATCGCATATTGAAATAAGTTGGTTCTTAATACTGACCAATACCTTATCAGGGATATCACTTTCTAGAGCATAAATGCATTTTATGCTATTGCTTTGATTGTTTGCATGAACGATGACCTTGTCAGAAACCTTAGATAATTTTTTGAAATCTTTTTCATCAAATGATATGCCTAATCTAAACATTATCTCAATTGCTCGATGAATTTGTCATGAAGAAATTATTTTAGCAATCTTGATAGCTTCGAGAACATATCTTTCTCTTAATACAGGATCAACCTCAGCCAAAGATTTGTTTAGTAAAAAATCTATATCTTCAAAAAAACCTTTCATAATATGGGTTGAATTAAAGAGAGCGTTATTTGCTTTTGGCTTAAAAAGTTTCTTTGTTAAATCAAAAAGTTCTTTATTTTCTTTGATAAGACACATTATATTCTCTAAATTAATCTCAATATTTTTTTTATCAATTAATTTAAAAATAAACTCAAAAAAATTCATATCCTCAGGATTATCTAAAGAAAAATGAAAATGAGAAAGGTCATCGCTATGCTCAAAATTATATTTCTTAATATGAGATTCATTAAAAGTAAAATAGCTAAACATATTAATTCTTTGGCTTGGGACAAGCGCACCTTCATAGGCTATTTGCAATGATTTGAAGTCGATGATATTGAAATCATAACCTCCTGGGTATGTTTGAGGCTCATAACAAGTTAGGAAATTTATCTTGCTATTAAGAAAGATTTCTAGGGCATGAGAGTATATCTTTGGATCAATTAGAGGCCCATCACCACCAACGTATATAATATTATCTGCATTATCGAGAAGCGCAGCATCATAAATTCTATCTAAAACATATTCTTTGTGGCCCCTTATAACATCTATATTATTTTCTTTAGCTAATTTTACTAACTCATCATCCACGCTGCTGGTTGTTGTTGCAAGCTTTATTTGATCAACTCCTTTAATTTTTTTTGCTTGATTATATGTTCTTATAATCATTGGAATTCCATTCAAAGGCATTATGTTTTTCTTGGGTATCCTCGATGAGTTTAGTCTCGCAACTATATAAAGTACGTTTTTCATAGAGATTTATCTAATTTTTCTTTTAATTTATGGATATGGGTTGTTCTTTCAATATCAAAGTATTGATGGTTATCAATTATATTTAGTACCTCTGTCCACATTTCGTCTATAGAATTTTTCATTTCTGTTAAAGTATATCCTGATGGAGTCAATGATCTATAGCCAGGGTAATGAGGATCATTTGATATTGAATACTGTTCCAGTCTAAAAGAATTATCTGTGAATCTAAATCTTTTTTTCTGAAATATAAGGTCGATCTCAAAAATAGAAAAACTATTTTCATCAAATGGAATTAATGAAATAGATCTGCCTTTATAGCTAAAATGCAGCTCTGCAGACTTATCATTGGTATCATAATCAATAAATCTTTTTCCAAATCCATCTAGACTAATTTTTCCAAATATACTGTGTAGCAAATCTATGGCATGAGATCCATTATTAAGAAGCCCTTTAGAATATTTAACATCTGCGTATAAAAAGTCACCATATTTATTATCATGAAATTCTTTTGATATATTTTTAAAATTACTCAAAAAAGATCTTTGGTATCCTATAATTAACCCAATTCCTAGTTTATTAATACTGTTGAAAGAGTTTATGGCATCTTCCAAGGATTCAGTAAAAGGTTTCTCACAAAAAATACATTTTGGTCTGATGCCTGATTTAATAATTTTATGAATAATTCCTTTATGATGGCGAGTTTGAGAGCATATTGCGATAATATCAATGTCTAAATATTTTAAATCATCATAATTTAATTTTTTTGAATTAGAGTGTTTTATAAATGTATCTGCATTTTTATTATTTGGATCTATTACCCCTAAAACATTATAAAAAGGATTATTTAGAATTGATTTAAGATGGCAATTCTCCATATTTTGCTGATATCCTGTCACAATATTTCCGGAGCCAATAAAAATAATATTTTTCTTATTCATATCTAAAATGTATAGTTATTTTTCCATGTTATGTCTTTGTGGTAGTTGGATAAATTATTCTTCTTTTTCATATCATCTGTCATTAATGAAAACACTTTAAGCCCTCTTTTAAAGGCTTCTAGAAAAAGCATAGAGTTAAGCCCAAAAAACACATCACCTAATTTAAAGAGATCTATCTTTTCAATTGAGTGGATCTGAACAATATCCTTGTGGAGGAATTGTTCTAAGTTTGCTTTATCATATAGTGTAGGATGCCATTTGATAAAAGGCATGACATTTCTTCCGTTTCTATTTAAATAATCAATCCTATTATTAAATAATTCTAAGGAAGATCTTATTTCATCATAATTGAATTGGTCAGCTTCGATGTTCCAAGATGAAGGTATTTTTTGAGAGTATTCTGATATAAATATATATGCTTTATGATTAGACTGAACTTTGTATTTATTTCTAATATAACTTCTTTCAATTAATTCATGGGATTTATAATTTTCATTAAATGAAGGGCTATTAAATAGCTTTACTGTGCCTTCATACCCTTCAATTTTGAGTTTTTTAGCTATTAGGTCATTGGGAACATAGATACTATTTGGACAAAACTTCCATTTTTTTCCTGTTTTTGTATCGGCAAACCTTTGTGAAATATTCCAATAACTATCAATTACTGATGTCTTCTCTACAGATGAGAATCTCTTACTTTCATAAGTCAATGTTTCTGCGCAAGGCCCAAGGGTGGAGCCTAAATAAATTTTATTGATTAGTTTTGAACTTAAATTATTTTCATTATCAAGAATATTGAAAGCACAAGTCCGATTAAAAAATTCTTTAGCTAGCTTAGATCCATTAAAATAAAAAGTACTAACTTTCTCTAATATAAGAATTTCTTTTAAAGCAACTGCGCTCCCAACTTCAGTACATACTACTAGAACTGACATTTAAATTTCATTAAGTTTTATAACTTTATTTTCCTTTATAGATCTTGAAATCATATAAGATACTTGAGTGACATGAAAAGCATTCTCTAGTTCAGAATCTGTATCATATTTATTATATTTAAACTCATCAAATATTGATTCAATCATGTTCCTAAAAAACCCCATTCTTTTTTTTCCTATGAAAAAGTCTTCATAAGTGTCAATTTGAAAAGTCTGATTTCCTTCAAAGATACTAATGTTCATTTCTGAATCATCAATCTCAACACATCCTTCTTTGTGCCAAATATTAAAATATGCAGAGTGTGCCTTATTTGAAACTGGCTGGGAACCCCAAATATTCCTGAACGTACCTGTTGTATCATCTTCAAATCTTAACATTGTAGAAATTAAATCCTTAGAACTAGATAATGAGTTGCTGAAAGAAAAAACTTCTTTAACTTTTTTTTGCTTCATCCAAAGCATCATATCGATATCATGTGGAGCTAACCAATATGAGGGATCAGTCTTTCCTGAAATTCTATCAAATCGCTGAATATTTGAATTTCTTGATGAATCAAAATGTATAATGTTTTTATTTAAAAGATAGTTTTTGGCAGCGAAGAACCTTGGAGAGTATCTGAGGACGTGACATAGCTTAAATCCCTTTTTGTATTTGGTTAATATTTTTTTTAATACCTTTGCTGTATCGATATTGTCAGTGAATGGTTTTTCTAAAATAATGTGAACTTCATTCTCAACACAAATTCTTACTGGCTCTTCTCTCACCCATTCTGGAGTAGCTATGATTACTAAATCAAGTTTGTGATCCTTAAACATTGATTCATAATCTGAGTTAGTGTAACTGTCTATGTTATATCTTTTAGAAAATTCAATTGTTTTTTTAATCGTGTTCCCAGCTACTGCCTTAATGCTTCCTAAATTATTCTGAATTATAATATCAGAATAAATTTCTGACATAAGGCCAGTTCCGATAATTCCTATATTCATATTAAATTACCTCTTCTAAAATTTTCATAGCATTTAAGCTTTTCTCATGGTTAAGATAATTATCAGATTTTTGAAAAAAGTTTATTAGATGTGAAACAAAATCATCATAATAGGACCCATCAAGCTTTATATCAATAGATTTGAAACCAATATCATTATTATAAAATGTTATGTTATAAAACTCATTACCATTACCATAAAGGTCTATATAAAAAGTAAACATTTCATCTTTTATTAATAATGTTGTCCTTTGATCATTGGTGCTTGCAATAGATTTGATAGATTTATCTGAAAGCATATTAGACAATAGCTCTGATAAGTGAATTCCATAAAATAAAGCGCTCTTCAGTCTTGGATCATCACCTAGATCATTACATTCCCTGGGACCAGAAAAAATAATAGTTGCGCTATCTTGATTTTCTAAAAGCCTTTTGTAAATTGATTTAGCCTCATAGAATTCATTAGAAAATTCAAGAGGTGAGTGGGATGTTATTGGAGTTTTGTAACTTTTGGCAAGTTTATATATCTCTTTAGCATTCTGATAATTATTAGCTATTGGCTTATCGATAAATGTAGGTTTGCCATAAGCGGCAACTTTATTAAAAGCTTTTAAATGATCGTCTCCAAATCTATTTAAAATCATAAAACAGTCACAATTATAGGGCTCGTCATGAAAATGATTTCTAAGCTCCGGATACTCCATCACCCTTCTCTCTCTTACTTTTATAGAATCATCGTAAAGATAAAAGATATCAAGTTTTACTTTATTACCTTTTATGATTTTATAGAAAGCATCAAAATGCGTGCTATCTAAACCGATGATTCCTAATTTTAAACGTTCCATATAGTACTTTTTATATACCTATTTCCAATTTCATCGTTAGCATAATAAATAGTCAATACTGTTGTCTCATCAAGCATAAGACTAAATGGATAACCACAATCCCATGACTGGTATCCCTCAGAGATAACTATTTCATTTTTATGATCCCAGGTAGTAGCATTATCATGAGAAATCACTGCCCTTATGCCGAATGGAGTTTTTCTATATCCATAGGTGCAGATAAATTTTTCAGACTCAAGCTGCATGATGTGTCCAGGCTGACCAAATATACCTGTATCTTGTGGCTCACTCCAGTTCATACCACTATTTAAACTTCTTGACAAATATAACTTTCCCATTCCTCCAACGGGCATAAACTCATTAGTAGTATGGAAGGTTTCATCACACCTTATTAATGCAAGGACTTCTCCATTTCTCAAATATAAAAGGGATGTCTCATTAAAGTTCTTAGCATGTCTTTCAGAATATTTTCCAGATGGGTCAATTCCAATAATTGTGGGTTCTCCCCATGAGATACCTTTATCAAAAGATCTCACGCACCATGATATATCTGATCTTTGTGGCGCTCCAGTATAGACAGGAGCTAACAAACTTCCATCTTCTAACTCAATCAAAGGGTCTCTCGAACAAGATGGGCCTGTCTTATCTGATTTGATTTCAGCATAATCTTTCCAAGTATTACCATCATCAGCAGAAATTAATAGCATATTATTTATAACCTCTGATACCAGACCGTGCTCAGCTCTATGAGAAAAAATTTTTTTTGGAAAATATGTAAGATCAGATGTTTTGGTAATCTTTAGTGCAACGAACCTTAGTAAAAGATCTCCATTTGAGAGCACTGTAATTGAAGGATCATTTACTCCATAGCTTGATTTATAAATAATTTTAAATGTGGTTTGATCCCAACTTAATCCATCATCATAGGATTCAATGCTGCATATTTCTGAATCAGGATCATGATGAGTATGGATTCCTTTGATTGCAGCCTTTACACTAAAATTACTAGCTCTCCTAAAAACTGCAATTAGTTTATTTTTAACTTTTACAACATGTGGGAAAGAGCAATATTTTCCATCTTCTTTGTAAACTAATATATCTTTCATAATTTTTTCTCATTAAATAAATTTTTATATAATTTCCAATTTGTTATTTGCTCTTCTAATGAGCATAAGTATAAAGGCTCATCTCGCAATACATCTATAATTTGATTATATAGGCCTGGTTTAAAATCTGTATCTCTTTTATCTCTTTGAAATTCTTCAATATCTATAGAATTTTTCCTTACTAACTTAAGGTCTTCTGTTGGGCAAAGAATAATCTTGTAATTTAATGTCATAATTTCAATATTCCATCTTCCGGGTGAAGCCCAATTTGAATGAAATGAAAAAGGTATACCTTTTTTTGATATACCTGAACCAACATAAGTTGAGTTACCTTCATGCCATTTCAACTTTTTCTCACCAAAGAATTTAATTTCAGATGGTGTTCCTATTATAAAAAAAACTGTGTCTAACACGTGAGTTGAGTTGGCAAAGAACCATTTAGATATGACTTTAGGATTTAAACCTGATTCTAAAACCGAGGTTTCCCATTCTGTAAAATCAAAATGGCAAGATAGGGCTCCTCCATCTTCATCAATTATTTTTTTAGCCTTTTGAACAGAGTGATAAAACCTTCTATTGTATGCAATAAAAATTTTAGAGTCAGTCTTATTGGCAAGCAGCTCTATATTTTTCAGTTCTTTTAAAGATAAGGCGCCTGGCTTTTCAATTAAAATTCTTTTTATACCTGTACCTAACACTGAAAGTGTATTTTCATGCAGCGCTTCTATGCTTACAGCTATTATGGCTATGTCAAAATCTGAAATATTTACTAGATTTTTAAAATCTTCAATTGAGGTATATTTGGTAATATTATTTATTTCATTAAATCTACTAAAAGATTTTGGACTTCTGCCAACAACATGAACCTCTAGCCCAATGTCATCTAGGCATTTATAGTACTCAAACCCCATGGCTCCGGGCCCAATAATAAGAGCCTTTCTTTTTTTATCTATCATGTAATAGTTAAATTTTTAATATTCTTTAAAGATTTGAGAAAAAGTAAATGATCTTTCATTGAGTCTCGATAATTTGGTAGCATTATACCTGAGGGTTGATTTAAATCATTTAGATATTTTTCTGTTAGATTACTTTGATAAATGGTATTAAAAGAAGATTCATTCTCAATACCGTCATTAATAATTATTTGCGTGCCATCTATTTCATTGATTTCATAGGATCTATCTTCAAAATTTATAATTATCCTAAAAGATTCAGTATTGCTATTTGAGTTGCATTCTAGTTTTAATAAACTAGACTTTGTTTTAAATTCTATTGTTCCTGATATTTCATCGTAACCTTTCCTTTTGGATTTAATTTTTTTTATGCTTTTTGGAGTGCATTTTTGAATATCTTCACCTGTAAAATATCTATGCAAATCTAAAAAATGTATTCCATTTGTACTAAGACCCCAATTATCTCCAGCTACATGAATGCCAGTACATTGATTTCGATTTTCTAATTTGATTTTATTATAATCAGGGTAATACCTTCGAGGGCAGTTAACAAATACCTTATTAATATCAAACTGGTAAAAATCTTTAAATTTAAAGAAATCATCTGTTGCTGGGAAAAGAAACTTTTCAAGAATTAAAAATTCCCATGTACATTTTTTTTGCAAATCCATAACTATAGAGAGTCTTGGTTTTGAACTTGTTGAAATGATACAGGTATCATAATTCCCTGAGATAAGGTTTGAATCTTTATAAAAGCAAATCTTCTTTAAATGATTGCTGTCAATTATTTCTAAGCAAGAATTAATATTGGTTTGAGATATTTCTAAAACATCAATTAATATATTTGACTTTGACAAGCTCTGTAAATGTCTTGCACCAAGGGCGCCTAAACCAACTAACAACACTTTCAATTGATTACCTCCTCAATGGGTAGAAAATTATTATTTTTGCTTTTCTTTATTTCTTCAGATATAAATATTTTTTTTTGCTCACTTGACATGACCTTATATAGTTCAATTTTTTCGAGAATTTCTTTTATTTCTTCAGTATAGTGTGAACAATTATTAAGAAAAATCTCTTCCATGCTGCCTTTCATTTCTATATTTTTTGGTTGAAAATTTATAGCATAAGACCCTCCATAAAATGCTTCAATTGATGAATATGAATATGTTGATATATGAATATCTGTATTTAAATAAAGATCTTCTTTGTGCCAATTCTTTATAATTTTTATATTTTTAGGGAGTAATTTTTTCCAATAAGACTCCTCATCATGAGGATGAATTTTTACATATAAATCTTCATTAGATAATGACAAACACAATTTTCTATATTTTTTTTCAAATTCTATTTGATATTCTTCGCCATGGATAGACCGATAATCTACAGGATAGATACCCACTTTTAATTTTTCATTCTTCTTTTTATAGGTTCTATTTTTAAGAATTTTTAATTCAAAAAAGCGCTTCATAGGTGATTCAATGAGTTGAATATCATTCCTTTTAACTTCAAAAAAATCTTTAATTTCAGAATCATATAAACAAAGCTTATTATTTTTACCCTCAAGCCCCCAATACTGCTGCATATGAAAAAAATTAAGTCTTAATAGTTTATTAAGGAGCTTTCTTTTAAATAAGTGCCTGTCTTCCCTCTTCCATGCATCAATTAAACAGGGCTGAATAAGATACTGATTAGTATCTGTAATATTTTCATCAATAATTTTTGCTGATGGAAATATGTCAGTAATAAGTATTATTGCTGAGGGATTATATTTCTTTACATCACAAATTATTGCTTTAGACCATTTTTGAGCAGATAAGAATATACTGATTAGCCAAGGTATTTTAATATACCTGGTCCATATTGGTTTATAAGAACAACTAATATATGCGGTTTTAATATCTTCCGGATATCGATATTTGGTAAATGTACGAGCAAGGCTATAGTCTAATGGATCATATATATAAACTCTGTTTTTGAAAATTTTATTTAAAGCCAAAAAAGTTGATTCAGTAAGATAGGGATAACCTGCTATAAGCATAATATCTTTATTCTTCAATTTAGTTTCCTTAGGATAAACAATATACAAAAGATAAAAATTGATCTTGTAAGAATTATATTGGAGATTAATGAAGAGCCAAATCTTGGCTGGTCTGATCTATCGTTAATCTTTATATCAAATGTGACTACATTTTTATTTTTAGCTAATGCTAAATTAAGAAAGTTTAATCCTGTAAGATGATGATCTGAAAAGTTATAATCTAAAAAATGTTTTACTCTATAACACTTATAGCCGCTGAAACAATCTTTTATATTAAATATTTTTCCAGTAATCTTTGAAAAAAATTTTTCAGTAAGTCTTGGCAATCTGTCTCTTTGAGCAATAATAATTGAAATATTATTTTCTAGAGTGAGATGTTTCAAAAAAAAATCTATGTAATTAGGGTCATGTTGACCATCTGCATCAAGTGTTAAAATAAAATCATAGCCCATTCTTGATATCTTTGTGTAGCCATAGCCTAATGCATTTTCATAACCATTAGGTCCCATGTTTTTAATAACACATCCTCCATTTAATTCAGCTTGAAGATATGTGTCATCTGTTGAGTGATCATCTACGACATATACATCGCAAAACTTCTTAGTAGCAGATACTACTTTGCCGATAGTTTTCGATTCATTAAAGGCTGGTATTAAGGCAGCTAATTTAAATGATTCCATTTCAAGTATTGGCCCTCTTCAAGGTCTTGATTTATGACTCTTCCAACCAAACTATCCATATAATGAGGCTCAATACTATTTTCATCACATGGCCTCAAAGGAAATATATCTTTAGATGAAATTATTGAACCTTTTTTCAAAGATTTAGATAACTGAATTCCTCTTCTTTGCACAACAGCTGCTTGTAATTCATTGCCCTCAATTCGTTTTATACCATCTCCCAATGAAGCTTCTAGGTCTCTAGCTCTATCTACCATTTCTTTCCAAGATGATGGATCCATAGAAAATTTATGATCTGGGCCTTCCCTATTATTATCATCAGTAAAGTGCTTTTCTATAACTCTTGCGCCTAATGCAATTGAGCCAAGAACAGAAACATGGCCCGGAGTATGATCACTTAATCCCAATATCATGCCTGGGTACATTTGTGCATATACCTTGAGAACATTTAAATTTAAATATTTGAAGTTTTCCAACGACGCTGTGTAATTAGTATTGCATTGCATTAGAACAAAATCTTTGTTGTATTTCAGGCCTGCATTAACAGCTCTCGTAACATCATCAAGAGATGAGGCGCCGGAAGCAATTAAATAAGGTTTATTTTTTTTTGCAATATGTTCTATGATTCCTGTCCATGTAATATCTCCAGAACCGATTTTAAATGCTGGTACATAGTCATCTATATAGTCAACAAGTTCATATGAGTATGGACTTGTGAAAAAAGTTATATCAGCCTTTTTGCACTCCTCAACAAGTTCAAGGGTCCAGTCAAGACTAACAGAAGCATCTGAATAAACTTCATGAACTGATTTTTTCCATGCAGATTGATGAGATTGATTATTTTTATCCATCTTTTCAAATTTTGTTTTGCTAACAATAGTATCGGCTGAAAAATGTTGAAATTTTGCTGCATCAGCTCCAGATTCTTTACATAAATGTATAAGCTCTTTTGCTTTAACTATATCTCCATCATGATTTGCAGCGATATCAGCTATAAAATATGTTGGATGGTCTATACCTATCTTCTTATTATCAATTTCAATTTCAGAATTATAATTATTGCTCATATGTACTCCTTTACAGATTTTGTGATTTCTTCTTCAAGGGAAGGAAGCATTATATCAAACTTCGCTTGAAATTTTTTGTTGCTCATAATCATAGATGTTGGTCTTTTATCATAATCATTATTGACAACAGAGGAAACTTTTCTAATATTGCTTGCATCAAGCCCTGCTTCAATACAAAACTTTAGTCCAAAATCATGTTTAGATAAAAATGAGCTTGAACCCAAATTAAATACCCCTTTGTTTGAAGAACTTATTAATCTGAAAATTAAACTTTCAATTGTAGCTATTGATAAAGGGTTAAAGAAAATATCATCATAGAGATCAATTGACTTTCCGGCAGACAAACTCTCAAACAACCAGTCACTGAAGCTTCTTTTTGATGTTAATGATTTTCCAAAAAAGTTGGTCCTCAGAATAAGAGCATTATCATTAACAATATATTTTTCTCCAAGTAATTTTGAATAAGCGTATATATTTTTTGGTAAAACTTTATCTTCAGGTGACATTTCGCTTGAATCATAAAAATGGTCTGTCGAGATATGAATAAATCTTATTGATTTATCTAAGGCATTAATACTTTCAGAAATTTCTTTAACTCCTAAGGCATTTATTTTAAAAGCTTTATTTGGCTCACTCTCACAACCATTCACATCAGCAAGCGCTGAGCAATTTATTATAAGTTTCGGCTTTATTTCTTGAATTACTTTATTCACAGATTCACCATCTCCAAAATTTGAAAAAAATACAGAATCTCTTGATGAGGAGAAAATTTCATATTTGGGAGATAATTTATTTAACAATCTGCTACCTAAAAAACCATTACCTCCAAAAATTAAGCATTTCATTTTAATTAATTTCCAAAAAATTCATCACATGTCTTATTTAAAATTTCAGCCTGTTTTTTAGCATCATCGATGTTCCAATAATT
>Ga0315330_10000758_pt1 | contig 20986 bp, 13 predicted proteins | sample M140m34915metaG_FD_203453 | JGI IMG/M metagenome (GOLD analysis project Ga0315330, IMG submission 203453) | Ammonia-oxidizing marine archaeal communities from Monterey Bay, California, United States - M1 40m 34915 | ecosystem: Environmental > Aquatic > Marine > Intertidal zone | place: USA...
GATTTACGTTTTTTTCGTTTCCGACTACGTTTCCTTTTTCTCTTTTTTTGAGATCTACCCTTCTTTGTTTTTCTACCTTTCTTTCTTTTTTTTATTCTCTTTTTAAGAGAGTTCTTACCACCGGTTAAAACTTTGTGTGTTTTATCAAAATCTATAATAGTTTGAAAAGCTTTAGATACACTTGATTGGGTAATATAAAATATATCTGGATTTACTTCTAAAATTTTAAAAAACCTTGCTGGATTATCGGGATGTTGTGCTACGCCACTTTTGTTATAGACCATCACCAGATTCGCAAATCTATTCAGACTCTCAGTATGCTGTCCATCGTGGGAATTTGGATGATGAAACAAATCTACTGTAATTGGGTTCGAAAATATTGAATTATTATTATGATTATATATAGCTAATTCATATTTATTAGAAGCTGCTGATGACGATGAAGCTGATGATGACGATGAAGCTGATGATGACGATGAAGCTGATGATTTTGCTTCACTAGAGGAATCTCTTCTATTTGTTGTTAGAAAAAATGTAAACCAAGAACGAATAAAATTAGGTCTATTTGTCATGATTTGCGACCCATCTATTCTCTTCAATCTACCTCTTACATTTGTATCAAATTCAACGGTCCATTCTCTTCTTGAACCATCTCCTCTACTGTGTGCACCCGGTAGTATGCCTTGCACATTTTGAATATTTATACCGACACTGCCTCTTACTATTCTAGACTGTGTGGTCTGTGGAATAGTTGTATCTCTAGCTAAATCACCACAAACTATATTCGTCCCTTTAGAACCATCTGAATATGTCCCACATAATCCTGTAGGAGTTGTATGTGCCAATAAAAAATCTGAAAACCCAATTGTTCCTAATGGTGGTAACTTAAATCGAATAGCCTGCTTACATCTTTGTGATTCATTATCGACATCATCTGTATGACATTGGATTAATGATGCACTATACATATCAACCTTATTATCAAAACTTAAATTTACATAAAATGTTTTATTATCTATTGTGTCTTTATGAAATTCAAAAGGACGAGTATTTGGGTCTGTTCCAGCCGAACGACCTTTATAGTAATCTAATGGTATACATACTACATTATCACCTTCTTCCATAACACCATTCTGGTTTTGTGAATAAAGTATTTCTCGTATAATTTGTCCCATGTTATTTTTATTTATTAATTCAATAATATAAAATGGTATAACTCTCGCAACATCTTTCATCCTACCTGTTGCTTCTTGGTTATTAAAAAAATCAGATGGTAACAAATCAAATCCAATACTTCTTAAATAACTATTTGATGAATCACCTTGAGAAGGTATTGTTAATTCTATACGAATTCCTTGTTGATTATCCTGTTTACCACAAACCTTACAACCATTGGGATTATTTCCATTATGTGCGTGAATATAAACTTCCATAAATCTAATCACTCCTGGAACAGCTCTCGATGACCCACCAGATGACCCACCAGACGACCCTTTGACATATATTTGATATAATTGCATTATTCTATCTAAATATATCATCATAGTTTGATATGTTATAGTATCCAATCCAGAATGATAACGATGTGAAAAGGATGAATACCCAAATAATGGAACATCATAACTTCTATTAATGTGACTGGAAAACCAACCAGGTATATTTTTTGTAGAAGGATCATAATTAACAGACATTGATATACCATTGTTTCTTATGTCTTTAGGAGAAACACCTTGACCTCTAGTTTTTTTCGGTGATTTTTTTCTAGTTAATGTCTCGGGCTTTGACACAACAGCAGCAGCACCCCGTGGTAGCACAGGTGACATAACCATCACATCTTCATCAGATGAAGATTCTTCAACTGTCGGAACTAACTCTTTACCTGGAGAAATATCCATATTCTTTACTTGATGAGATGAAGCTGATGAAGAGGCTGAAGATGCTGAAGATGCTGAAGATGCTGAAGATGCTACAGCATCTGCGTTTGAATTCTTACGTCTATATTGTGGAATTGGTGTCTTAGGCGGACTATCCATAACCACATCACTTTCTTGACTTGCATTTTGCATAGATATATCACTTCCTTGACTACTTGAATTCTTAAGTCTATATTGTGGAATTGGTGTCTTAGGCGGACTATCCATAACCACATCACTTTCTTGACTTGAATTTTGCATAGATATATTACTTACTTGACTACTTGAAATATCAGGAACGTTAGGATCTCTTCTCCTCCTCCTCCTAACTAATTGAATATCTAATCGGTCGGCTCTTTGTCTTCTTATATCATCAGGAATAAGCAACTCTTGTTGCAACAAGTTATTCGTGTATCGAGCTGCCTCATCCATTGTATCGTATTGTGAATTTCTCCTAGTTGTTGCTTGACTTTGTGCCAACCGCGCCCGCCTTTTTGTCTTTTTTTTCTTTCCTTCACCTTTTTTTTTTGCACCACCTCTTTTTCTTGTCATATATATTTACTACTTATTTTTTATTCACAAAATATGGCATAAATTTATTTAATACCTTATGTGTAAAATAATTACTTGATTTTTCTAAAACTCTATCCAATTTATGAATATAATATTTTCTATTATAATTTTCACTTCTTAACATTTTTACATACATTTTTTTATAATTACTATTTAATTCACATAAAAATCCCTCTACACATTCTATCATATTTCCCTCCAAAAACATATCTTTATTTGATTTAATTGTATATCCTTCTAAAATTCGTTCATTATTATAATACTTACAAAAATAATACCAAATAACATATGGATATATGAAACATATACCATGATGATCTCCTGATTGAAAATCCGCACCATAATAATTATATTTTTCACTTTCATCATAATTTATAGTTAAGTCACATTTAGTTCTCAAATAATTCATATAACTCGTCAAAAACATTACATCTGTGGATTTATCATATATTATAGTTCTTTTTTTTGTGTCGGTCAACTTATAATAATAGTAATTGTAATATAACAAATCTTTTCCATGTGAATTAATATAATAAAAATTGTATCCCTTTTTACTTGGTATACCTATTAAACAACATGTATGACCTACATAAATATTTTTATCTTCATCATCGTCTAAACCATAATCCACAAAATCAAATACAATAAATAATATACGATTTTGTTTAATATTTCTTATTAATATAGTATCCAAAAAGTCTTCCCTCATATAACTATTTTTACCCACAAATTCTGTCGCTAATATATCATTATAATGTTGAATTAATCGTTTTGATTGACTACATTTCCAATAATCACAAAAGGCTCTAAATGATAATTCACATTGAATTACTTTCAAATTATTTGCAATTTCTTCGCAAAAATCAACACTATTTTTACTTATAAAAGAATTTAAAGGACATCTTGGGTCTGTTGAAGATAATTCGTTTTTATGTATATAGTTTAACCATTCTTTTATTGAATTCATTATTATTATTATTAATACGTTAAATTTATATTAATAATAATTTCAATTTAAATATTTATCGGGCTTTTCTCATAACACCACCAATACGTATTCTTTTAGATTTCCAAGTTGTTTCCCTTTCATTTGTTGTTCCTTTATTTAATATTCTAGAACCTACACAACCTACTGAGTTTATTCTATTACATTGATTGACATTTTCATTATATCTATTAAATGAATTATAAGGCTGACACACACGTTGCCCATTTTCATCTTTACATTTTGAACTAGTAATAGCATCATACTTAAGACGTGTTAAACGACTACTACTAGAAACAGAACTATTAGAACTGAATTTTTTATTTTTCTGTTTAAAACTTATCTTATTACAAACATCATCACCATTATTTTTCGTTGCACAACAATCTGATGCAAAAAAATCATCTCCATTACCATCTTGTCTAACAAAAACCTTACTATTTTGTTTAAAAGATTTACACTTCTTTCTTAAATATTGTGCATAATCATGACAATAATCTAAATTTCTTTGACCATTTTTATTATTTATAGAGCGAATTCTTTTATCATAACATTCATCCTTACCCATAGACAAAGAATGTGGGTCTTTATAAACTTCTTGCATTTTTGGACAATCTACGCCAGGATTTACACAATTAGATTCTTTCCTATATCCTGTCAAGGGTTTTCTAAAATTACCAGTGCAATATTGATTTCTTTCAATTCCACTACAATTTCTTATAACCTTAAATTTTGTTGGGTCACAATATGTATTATTTATAACCCTTTTTCCATTTAATGCATCTTCCAAAATATTTACATTTTTATAATTATTTTTTATCTTTATTTTTTTCATACGGGCACCAACCCTTTGAACTCTAGAATTAATATAATTATAACTTGGCATATTTATATTAATAAAAGAAAAAATAATATAAATATATAAGTCATGATTGCATATATATTTTTATTTATTTTAGGAATATGTTTCTGTTTTTATTATAAATATAAAATTGTTATAGAAGGATTAAAGTGTGACCCAGATAAACCTAAAGTATATCCAACAAGAAATGGTAAAAGATATGGACAAAAAAACAATTCTTCAGAAAGAGGCTATGAACCTTCTTCTAGAGAATGTCAAGATTATTATGAAAATAAATCATCCGAAAATTTAGATTTATATGAAAATGAATTAGAAAAAATAAAAAAAGAATTAAATGATACTAAAACTAATTTTGATAAAGAAAGAATTTTACACAATGAAAATATTGTAAACACCAGAAAACTTATTAGTTCACTAAATTGTAAAAGAGATAGACCTAGAAAAGGTGATATTGATTGTTCTGAATCTGCTAGTGAAGATGAAAGTAATGATGAAGGTGAGGGTGAAGAAGTTGATTTAGATGGAGAAAGTGAAAATGCTAGAAATAATGCTGCAAAAGCTCAAAAGCCAAGTTTTCCAATTTAATTTATTCATAATATATATATTATTATGAATTATCTAATAAATACAATGAATATATTATTACTTGGAGGATTATTATATAATATTTACAATAATATGTTTTTAAAAGAAGGATTACAAGGGTGTCCTGCTAATTCTAGCGATAAAGCTAGAGATAGGGAGCGCACTGCTAAAAGAGAAGAAATAGACAATACTATATCAAATTTAAAGGCAGAAATAAAAGAATTAAATTCACGTATTTCAGACCTTAATAGTAATGTTAGCGATAATAGAAGAGAATTAGAAAAAGTTTCTGACGCTGCTGCTAGAAAGGCAAAAGAAACTCAAAAAAAAATGGATAAAGCTAAAGGTTAAGACCCTATTTCAATATTTTCAAAATTTTGTGTTTCACTTTCACCGTCTAACAACGCTACCTCTGTTTCTTCTATTACTTCTTCTAATTCATTATAATTTAATAATTCTTGATTATTATATTTTATATTCATTAATCTAATGATTTTATTGTGTTTTATACTAAGATAATACAATAATTTTAATAAATACATATTCATAAATGGACTACCAATAAAATAAAATTCTTCTCCACCAATAATACCCCAAAAAAAATACACATAAAAAATATTATTAAATAATAAAATATTATACACTAATTGCTTTTTAAATAAATTTAGATACAGTAATTTCCTGTTCACATTAAATAATGTAATACAAAAAAATTTAATTTGCCAAATATTATACAAAACACACATAAATAAATCACTGTAGTATACCGAAAAATAAAATTCATTAATAAATAATTTCCTTGTAGATTCTAACAATTCATTGTTACCATATGTTAATATTTTTACTGATAACATATCATTTTTTACATCAATTAAATACAACATATAACCCATTATAAAAGATAATACATAACAAATAAAACCTGATAAAATATAAATTAACTCTATAGATTCAAATTTATAAGATTCTAATATTAACTCTCTAGTAAATTTATATTTATAATTACACTCCATACATTGATAATAACCTTTGCGATTTATATTTAATTCCCTCCATCTATTTATACAACTTGAATGAACCCACTTACTTGTTCCATCACATAAACAAGGATGTATAAATTCATCGTATTTATCTTTTTCTAAGCAAATTCTACATTCTTTTTCTGTTATCATATTATATATGCCTAGTATAGATTTTTTAAATGCTTTTTCAGGAACATTAGGTGGTAACTTTCTAGGACCTAAATATAATTATCACACCAAAATTGCATCTCCAAAAGAATTAGGAATGAGTCCAGATGGTAATATGAAAGCATTGGGTAAAGATGTTACTGGACTCATTTCATATATTGAAGTATTGGTAGATGGTGGAGGTAAAGCAAATAAAACCGGAAGACCTTTAGGAGATAAATTTTTTCTCAAATTACTCACAAAATGTAAAGATGTAAATACGGGTAAAGATGTTGATAGATATTTTTATGTTGATAACCAAATAGATGGAAATATACCTTTACCTGGATTTGAAGTTAGCACTGGACTTAAAGGTCTTCTACCTGGTGCTGTTTCTGATGTTTTATCTCTTGACCCTACAATGTTATTAAAAGGATTTGTAGAAGGGGCAAAACCCTGGTGTAAAGCTGTTACAAAAGAAGTAATTAATGATAATAATCAATCATTTGATAAAACGCATCATGTTGCTTTAAGTGATTTAGACCCTAGTGAATTAAATTCAGTTGATAAAGCAAAATTATCTAAATTTAAAAAAGATGCCGCAAATAACAATAAGGATGGACAATGTGAATCATTTACAAATATTAATTCTTTTCAAAAAATAATAGACAATGAATTACCAAGAACATATATTTTTGGAATTAGCTTGCTATATATTTATATTTTATATAGAATGATGCATAAATAATGATGCATAAATAATGATGCATAAATAATTTATTTCCACATATAATTAATACTTTCTTGTTGTGATAAAAATGCCGAACCTATATAAAATATACAACCAATTAATATATAAATACTGTAATGTATTTCTTCCTGATATCCTAAAAACCCCGCTATTTTATTATGTGGTGAATTTTCTGATGCAGGAAATAATCCCCAAAATATACTAAATAACATTAACACTGATACAATTACAGTCTTTAACATTAATATATAACTTATACTTATTTTATATATTAATTATAATTACGCCGCCCTCGTGTTAAACTTCTAATATATGTCAATACATACTTGCTTTTATTTAATCTCTTGGGGGACTTTCCCCCATACCCCCTTTTCTTTCTTTTCTTTTTTGTTCTCTTGGGGGACTTTCCCCCATACCCCCTTCTTCTCTTGAGGGATTTTCCCCCATACCCCCTTCTTCTCTTGAGGGATTTTCCCCCATACCCCCTCCTCTTTTTTGTTTTGTCTTTCATATATACTACATTCTTATATTTTTTTAAACTACGCCTTTTTAATTTATATCCTCCTACTTTTGTATCTCCTTCGTCCATCGTAAAACCATATAATTCAAATAAATCCTTTACTGTATTATTAAATATTTCAAGATTATCTTCTTTTACCCTTATTCTTAAGCGTTTCACAACCTTCAATGCTATATTTTTTTTACGATTTTCCAAAAATTCTATTAGCTTTTTTATAGCATTTTCCCATTGTTTCGTTATTACTCGCAATGGTCTTCCATTCTTTATTATCTCACGTTTTAAAACTATATTTTTCAAAAGTTCGATATTACTATCCAATTGCTCTTTTCTTTCTTCTCTTATTGTTCGAAAACTTCGCTGAATTTTTATTGCTGCATCATTTCTTTTCAATAAGTCCCTTATTCTATCCTTCATATCATCTGGTGGTTTATAGTTTGGATCATTCAATATATCCCATTCACCATCCCCTAACTTAACTTCTTCAGACATATATACTGCTTCTTTACCCATTTTAAGTTGCTCCATTTTGTTTAATGTATTTACATGTTTTATTTGATTATTTTTTTTTAGAGACCATCCATATTTGTGTAAAATATTCCCCAAAGGTTTATTTATCATACTCATTGACGTTTCAGAAGATGACGTATTTGGTTGTCTAATAATTCTTAAATCATAATCACCATTTGGATAACGAATTATTGCTTGAATAACTTTTGCATTACTGTCATTTGATTTTTTTCCATTCCTTGAAAAAATATTTTCTTCATATTTTACCGGCCTACTTAATGCATATTCTATTTTAGTTTCCATCCAATAATATTTTCTATTTATAAAAAATGATTTTTCACTTTTATTAAATATAGAACCTCCCACCTTCACTTCATCTGTCAGTTGTCTTTTCGGTGGTGGACCTGGAATTTTAGATTTTTTGTATGATTTGGCATTTTTTTCATCATAACGTGAATTCACCATTCCATTTATGAAATTTTCTAATTTTACTATTTCTTTCATAAACTTTTTATAATGTTTACTGGTTGTTTCTTTATTTTTTCTTTTTATTTTTTCCCATGATTTGTTTATATCATATAACATATTTTTCAATAGTTTTACATCTTTTTGTCCGTCCCAAACATAAACTCTAATAGCATTATCATTCAGCCTATCTAGAGTATTATAATTTTTAAATGGCCATACCCGAAACACTAAATCTCTATAACCATCTTTTACCATCTTACTTAACGGTAAATTATTTATTAATTTCATATACTTTACTATTTTCTTTTTTGATGCTTTTGTTTTTTTTCCATTTTTTCTACCTTGCATTCCAATTTCTCCTTTATAAAATCTATTATTAATAACTATTGTATTAGAATCAACCGGATATTCTGCAGTATAATATAATAATTTTTTTTCATTTTTCCAAGATGAATGAATATCTTTTAATTTTAAAAAATTACTTCTTTCAGTATCCATAAAATTAGTTTTTTCCACTACAACATACACTGTTTTACCAACATATTTTTCTTCTAATGTCAACCCATCTTTTATTAAAAAATCTAATTTTTTTAATTTTTCATCATCATCTTCATCATCATCTTCATCATCATCATCTTCATCATCATCATCTTCATCATCTTCATCTTCATCTTCATCATCTTCATCATCTTCATCATCTTCATCATCTTCATCATCTTCATCTTCATCATCTTCATCATCTTCATCATCATCATCATCGTTAACTTTCATCTTTAATTCATTAAATTTATCTCTTCTTATTTTTACACCTTCTAAAAATTCTTTTTCCTCTTTTTTTTCCTTTTCATTCAATAATACTTCTTTTTTCTTTCTATTTACTTCAAATTTACTTTTTCCTTTTATAGGAAAATCAATACTTACAGTCGTATGAAAATCCATTGTATGAGTTGTGTCATTCACATCATCTTTAACATCATCTTTAACATCATCTTTAACATCATCTTTAACATCATCTTTAACATCATCTTTAACAACATCCATAATTTTTAGCTTCTTTTTTGTCTTCTTTTTTGTATTCTTTTTTGTCTTCTTTTTTGTATTCTTTTTTGTCTTCTTTTTTGTCTTCTTTTTTGTATTCTTTTTTGTCTTCTTTTTATTTTTTTCAATATTTTTTTTATTTTTTTCAATAATTTTTTTATATTCTTTCATTTTTTTTGTAACATATTTTCTTACTTTTGTAAAACCATCCATGTAATCACTATCATTATTATTTATATAAATATCAGCACCCCATTCATTGTTTTCATTAGTAGGAAAATATACTTTTTCAAATGAACCACCTCTTACTTTTTTTTCTAATAACTCAAATTCGGTATCAATTAATTCTTTCACAATAGTTATTTTATCTTTTTTATCTATAATTTCTTGGGGATAATTACCTTTTTTTAATTTATAACTATCAAAAGATTCATCCAAATCTGTCCAACCACCACCAGACCCACCTTTGTGGCCCATTGTAATACCAAAAACATTTTCACCATATGGATTACCTTTTTTATCATGACCTTTTACTATACTACTTGTCGCACTCCCACCTCCTGTAGGAGATTTAACATTTCTACTATAGACAATAAAAAATTTTGGGTTTTTTACTAGAATACTAAAATCTGTATTTTTTTCATTTTTTTTATATTTATTATAAATTACTTTAACCATATATATATTATACAAATAATTTATTCATATTTTCAACTTCTGGTTTATATGTTTCTTCCTTAAACAACTTTTCAATTAACTCATCATTTCTCAAACGTATAGTGTATGTTTTTTGTAAACTAGACCTACCTACTCTACCAAATGCTTGTATCATTTTCTCTTGACTTATATTACCTAAATCTTTACTTAAATAACCATGACAAAACTGATAATTTGTTCCATAAATATAATCACTAGATGCAATAATTAAATATAACTTCTGATTTTGAGCCAACTTTTTCATAATTTCTTTATATTTTACACAATTACTTTCAGAAAACACACCAATACCCATCATTAACAATATTTTTGATTCGGTGCTAGCATTTTCCAAAAACATAATTTTTTCTACGATTTCATCATCTATATCACTAGTAAATGCTTCTTCATTTTCATTATTCCATTTTCGTTGATGTTCTTCGCTATTTGGAATATACATTCTTGGTAAACTTACTTTTTTTAACATATTACTTAAATGTTTGATTTTTTTCATATATGTTTGTTGAAATTTGAATTCTGTGCTGTTTAAATTTTTTGAATGGTCCTTTTCCTTCATTTGTGACCCTAACTTTTCTAATCTTTGAGTTTCATCTTTTTCAAGTTCACTCATCATATTAATAACAACCTTATTTTCTTCTATAATTTTAAATATAGGCCCTAATACTTTATTTGATATTTGACTTACTTTTAAATAAAACATTGCCAATTTATTTACATCATTTGTTAAAAATATAGTAGGACCGCTTGTAAGTGTTGAAGCATCCTCAGTTGTAATCTTAATACAACTTTTATACATTTTATCACGTTTTTCATTAAAATGACTATATATATTATCATAATTTGATTTCAACTTTTTCAATACAAACAAATAATACAATTTCAATGTATTCGTATTAATATCATTAATAGACTCAAAATAATTATTGATTTTATAAGGCTCCTTTATATAATTCTTTTTATGAATATACATTAAAAATCCACATATTTCCTTTATATCAAAATGACGCAATAAAGTTTTATAATTTTCAATATGACCAACACTCTTTTTTATATCTTTAAATGAACTAAATACATTATGTGGTAACACAGCATATCCTTTAGAATCAACTATTGGAATTGTTTTTGCATAATCAGAACTTAACACATTATATACTCTCATTGTTGGAAACTTTGCATTAAATCCCATAATAAAGTTTGTCAATTGTTCTTCTTTAGGTAATGTAGCCGATGATAAAATTACATTTGGAATAATATTTTCTTTCCAATTTTTTTGCAATATACTATGAAATTCATGTTTTTCTTGGTCTAAAGATATAGTAGGTTCATCCCAATACCATAAGATGTCTTCCTTTTTATTAAAAGCACACATATAATACATTGAAGGTAAATATGATTGAATATCTGATATAATGATTTCAACCAAATCTCCAACACTATTATCTACCCTGAAAATACCTCCCGTTCTTCTATTTCGAACTTTCTCCTTTGCAGCAAAATAATGCAATCTAATATCACTTGGGTCTTTACAACCAAATGCTACCGCTATAGGTATTTGCAATGAAATACAACATTTGGCTAACTGTAAACCAATATGCTTTGCTGCGCAAACAAATATAATTCTATGTTTTTTTACTAACGCCAATGGTGTTAATGTCTTTCCTGTCCCAGTTGGTGCTTGATATAATACTAGTTTTGATTCTGGTTTACTACAAGTAGTAATTATTTGTTTTTGATGTTCAAACAATCGAATACACTTATGTTTTTCATATTTCTGAGTCATTTTCATAATTCTAGGAAAATTTTTAACATATTCATTTTTTACTAATTTATTCGTATAATAATTCAAAATTTTAGAAACATACGACTTTATATATGTATTAAAGTTCGTCATCTTCAAATTTAACAAATAATTCAACAAATACACATAATTTGACTTCTTTTCACTTTTAAACAAATTACTTATTATTTGAATAATATTATATTCAAAAATATTACTTTTAATTTTATGTAACTTTTTATCAAAATTTTTGAGTTTAATTTTATCTGCCTTTTTTATTTCCATTTTTTTATCACACTTCACATTAAAATTATAATTAAACAATGATTGTTTTTTATCCAAATTTATTAATAAATCTTTGAAATAATTCATATATACATAATAATGATACTTATCCACATCAACAGTTATTTTTATAAAATCCAAAAATGTTTGGGTATTTTTAATAAATATATTTACATCATCACCAGCTTTATTAATCATTTTAATAATACTTAGTTCTCGACCCGTTGTCGGAATCTCCAAATTGTTCCATTCTTCCTTGGTTAGTTTTGTTTGGCTTAAATCCATATAACTATATATTAAATAATAATAATGTATTTATTTTATTATTATTTTTTCAATTTTTAAGTGTTTTTATTGAAAAGTTACAGAACTGAGATTTTGATTTATATTTTAATATATCAAATTCTTCCGTAGTTGTTGGAAAGGATGATGAACCATATATATCTTGTAAACATAGCCATTCAAAGAGTCCTCCAGGATAAATATAAATATTATCAAACCCTAATTCTCGCAATTTTAAATATTTTTTTTCTACATTTTTATCACTATTATTTTTACCGTATATTACTATTTCCAATGTAGTATTTTTTAAATTATTATTTATTATTTTTTCTTCTTGATAAGCATTTATTGTATTTGGTATTAAACAAACTTGTTCATTTAATGGTAACGTATTAATTAATATTATATTTGTTCTTTTCTTATTTAATATTACTTGTATATCTTCGTAATTTACTTTATTAGGAGACTGCACATTTCCCATTCATATATTTAAATTAACATATTATTCTTTATTCTTTTTTTACGTAAATTACTTTTTAAACAATATTAAAAATTTATATACATATTATATTAATGAATATAATAGTAAAACAATATAAATTCTCATTAATACCTTATTTTTTTCTTTTTTCATTATATGTTCGAATATTTTTATTTATACTTCATAATTATCTTAACCTTTTTAATAAAAAATATATATCATATCCTCAACATAGAAAACAATATATCACTAAGAATATCGTCAAATCCATAAATCTTGGAGCGTTAACAATATATTCCATACCATATATTATATATCCTGCCTATTTTTATAATTATTGGGACAATAATATTATGTATATGTGTGGACTTTTTTACAGTTCAAATGACTTCGTTGCATTGACTTGCGTAGAAAAATTATCACCAACTACGAAAAATCATCATCGTGTTACCATTTTAATGTCATTAGTTTCATTAGGTATTGACTATACTACATCTACATTAGGTAGAATGTTATTTGTATATACATTAGCATCTTCAAGTGCATTTATTGTAAATTATTATTTAGGAATGCGATTTTTAGAAGACAAAGAAAAAACGAAAGACCTAAAATTAATGGCACGAAATATTTATGGTGTTAGTTTACTTTCGAATTGGACATGGCATTTATATTGGTCCACTAACTATTATTATTTATTAGGACCAGAGCATTTTATTTATTTCTTTATGCTTTTTTGGATCGTAAAAGATGATATTATTTTATTTAAATGGTTGTGTAATTAATTTGGAAGTGCTGCGGCACAATACTTTGGATACCAACCATTATCATATACTTCTTTAGTTCTCATTAAACAACAGCTATAACTGAATCCACTGTGATTATTATCTTCCAATCCATCACTTATCATATCAGATTCTTTACTATGATTAAGTTTTGACCTATTTGTATTTTTTATCCAATCTTCAAGCTCTAATCTTTTTACTGTCATATACATATCATGAAGTTCATACCTTGCATCTATTCCATAACCTATATCCATAGTTACCCAATCCTCTAAACTTTTTGGCTCATGTATATTTGTAATGTCTTTCGCAATTGGAAGATCTACATCTTCTGGATTTTTTGAAGAACCAATTTCCTTTACCTCAGCTATTGGTAAACTATTTACTGTATTTGAGATCATACTTTGCATTAAACCCATGTAAATTACTAATACTTTATATGGGTTAATTATAATCAATTTTTTATCGTAAATTTCAAAAAATCATAATAATTAAACTTATCCTTTTTATATGCTTGCACAAATAATACTCTCATTTCCTCATTATCTTTATTTTTATATGAAAATAAATATGGTTTATTTAATGCATTTTGTATATTTTTTGTTACTGGTAATGAATTGTAAAATCTAGAATTCTTTCTAAATATTATTACCTCTTGATTATTATTCATATCTACTCTAGTCTTCGGATAACTAATATTTTTTCTCTTTTGACTATTATTTCCACCCTTTCCAAAATAACATCTTCCTTTATATCTACCAACAGTATACAAATATAAACCTTTTGTTCCATAATTACCTGAAAAATTATATCCATTTCCTCCAAGAGTATGTCCAAATGACCTCGCTATTTCTGCTGCTTGTCTTTCATCTGTTGGTCTAACTATATTTTGATATGTTGACTGTTCTGTATCAGAATATTCAATTAATAATTTTTTAAATTGGGGCCATCTTTTTTTCCAATATAATCCACTCATTTCAATAAATTTCCAATAAGGAAATGTATCTCTATCATATGTATCCTGTGTTATTAAATAATTACCTTCAAATAAACTTTCCCCTTGTTTTCTTAAATTTTTTTCCCATACATTATAACCTCTTCTATAACTTAAACTATGAAATTCACTCGCACGTTTAAATGATAATGTTTTTAAATTAAGAAGGCTTACATTCGGATGCACTAACATTCTTCTAGCAAACTCCGGCCAACATGGTTTTGTTTCTTCAACTGGATAATCTGCTGTATCTCCTGTTATTAGTTTTGTGGCTGTATATTTATCCACCCAATTTGAATTTGAAAACTTTTTTTTTGACCAATTATCTATATCATATATTTTTGGGACCTTTTTCGCCTCACTATTTGGCATATCCTTTAATTTTACTAACCTTTGTATTGAATTCACATAGTCTCTATGAGAAATGTTTTTACCAAACTTTAAGAATCCATTCCAACGTGACGCTGAACTACCATATATTTCATGTTCGTTTGTATTTTCCTTAAAATTTTTATTTATATCTTTAGTTTTATTCCAAAACTCCTGCTGCGTTAAACCCTCCTTTATATTTGTAAAACCATCTATTATTTGACCAATATACCCAAATCCCCATTTATCTTGGTTTTTTGGATTTGCTAATCCACGTTCTCTTCCTCCTCCATATTTATAAAGTTTTTGTAAACACGGGTCTGATGTTTCTTTCCAATATTGATTTCTATTTTTATCATTAATTAGACCTGCTCTATTACAGTCATTTACATTCATATTAAAACATATTTTTACCCATTTTTTAGCAACATCATAATCACTTGAATATATTTTATTATAAATATCTTGCATACTTTCCATAACTCTATTAATATCCATTCCATTCCAACTATTTACCAACTTCCCTTCACCATTACTAAATAACATTCTATAACTTGTTACAAAACCCATTTGTTTCCACAATGATTCTAAACATTTTTCACTATGCGGACCACCACCTTTAGATTTTAAACAAGGATATACTTCTTCAAACCAACTACATTGATTTGGTCTAATTAATCCCCATTTACTTTCACATTTATCGTATATTACTGCCTTTCCTCCACCACCATACTTTACTTCACTTGGCTTCGGTATTGTTATTGGAACTTTCACCTTTTTATTATTATACTTAAATGCACATGCTTTAATTGATGGGTCCTTTAAAGAACGTTTACTTATACATCCATTTCTATCATTTTTATAAGCACTACAATTTACACCATCTCCGAATATTTCAATATTTTCACAAGAAGTTGTTGATGCATATTTAAAACTATCATAAACTTTACTATTATCAGGTAAGTCTGTTCGAGCATATGCTTTACCATCATCTGCACAAAAACCACATATATCTTTCGCTTTTATACCAAACATTTCAAAATTCATTGGACTACAATCATTTACCTTTGAACATATATATCGTTCTCTCATTTTTTTACAACCACTCGCTCCTGTATCTTTAATACCTAATTCATTCTTTTTTTTCTGTAACTCATTCAAAGATAATATTCTTGTTGGATTCTGTTCATTAGGATATCGACGCTTTATATAATCTTCTTCATCTTCTATTTCCCTTTGTTGATCTCCATTTAATACTGACGGAGGTATCCATTCTGATGACCCTCTTCTATCAGCTCCTCTTTTACATAAACTCTGTTTACCTCCGTTCCTTTTTAAAAAGGAACCTTCTTCGTCTCCATAATGAAAAGGATGGTTCCCTTCAATATCATCCTGTAAACAATAACCACAGTTCATATTATTTCTTAGATTTTCACAAAACTTAACAGAATTACATTTTTCATCCTCTATTTCAAAGCTTTGCTCTCTCTTTTCCACATTTTTTGAACCTAATGCTACACCTGTTTCCGGTAATTGTGAATTTTCCATCATTCCTATTACTTTATCCTTACTTGTATCTGGTGCTGCTGGCTCACTTCTTTCATTTAATTCAATACCATCTACTGTTTGTATTTGATTTAAAACTGCAGTAGGAATTGCAAAAGATTCTTTACTTATTAATGTGCATATAAATATAATTACAATTAATGCTAAAATATAAATATATTTCATTTGTGTATATATTTATATTATATAATTTTTATTCAATGTCAAAGCGCTTATAATTATTATATCCATTAACCAAACTTGAAATCAGGATTAAACTCTATTTTGGCATTTTTTAACCACGCCCTATGACCACTTCCCATCTCTCTAACAACTATAATTGCCTTTGTTATTACTTCCTCTTTTTTTGTTGTAAATTCTGTATACGGTATTTCTTGTGTATTATTAGACCACCCCCTACTAACACAATTTCCCGACCTATAACAATTCCTTCCTCCAACATCTTTGTTATATATAACATTTCTACCTGACCATAACACCAATCTTACCCAACTTGTTGGATTTCCCCATCCTTGGTCTTTTCCATAATATGTTACCCTCACAGAACGTGTTTTTATACTTGGTATTTCCCTAGCTCTATTATACCAATTACTAATTGTTCCACCAATGACTTTTCCTGTTGGATTGTTATCATTTGCTAATATAGATTTTCCTTCCGACCAACGCCATTGACTATTTCTAGCATATACTTGTGTATTCCAAGGTCTTGCCTTTTCAATATGATATCCTAACCCTGCCACTGGACCATCACATGTTCCTCCATTTGGCTCACAATCCTCCTTACATATTAATTGACTATCTTTATATCCTGAATCTCTTAATGGATCTATTTGGTCACAATTTGCTGCATTACTTTTAAAAGGATATGTTTTTCCATTTTTTGAACCTCCGCGACATTTAAAAACACCAACTCGTTTTTCACTTGTATAATTACTATAATCACAATCAAATTTGTGAACTGTTCCTTTTTCAGAACCATATAATCTATCCCATTTACTATCGGAAGTTGACCAATTCCATTTGTTTGGTTGCATTCCCATATAATATCCCTTTCCTGGTATTTGCGTTTTTCTTGAACCCCTATTCCAATGATATCCCTCCTTCACATTACCAACTTGGTCTACACTATATCCTCCCGTAAATGCCTCACGTTGTAATCTAAATTTATCACCCTTATCTGTTTTAATTAACTTAAATTTTGCATATTTACTATTACAACTTCCTAATCTTCCTAAACCGTCCCATTCCTTTTTTGGACCTTTTTTATATTCTATTTGACAACGACCTCTACCCCAACCACTACTACAACGATTCATTGAAAATGATTTACATTTTTTCACCGCATTCCAATAATCTTGATTATATGTTGACCCCCAAGGTCTTCTTTTATAATTTCCCCTCATGTTTTTTATTCTTTGCACAGGAACACATACCGATTCTCCTTTATTCGACATAACATTACAAGAATATCCGTTTCCTTTTCTAAATCTATATCCTGAACCTGCATATCTACCCCTTCTATACCAAGATATTAATTGACCACCATTTTTTGGTAACCCTATATTTCTTACATATCTTCCACTATTCCAAATATATGAACCATTTTTTCTAAATTTTAACATTTTACCCCACTTTCGGTCGCTTCCATTTTCAAATGCAATATAATTATTATCCGTATCTTTTGTAATTCGCGCTATCGGTTTCCCACGACCAATCCAAGAACCATACATTTCTCCAAAATTTCTACCTGGTTTCCAAGGACATGTTTTATCAAGTGATACATTGCTATTTCTTGCATGTGTTGGACCCATTCTATATCCATCTCCTCTACCCCATACAACTTGTCCTTGACCTCCTATTTCTACACTATTTACATTTGGATGTAAACATAAACCATGATAAGATTTTCTAACTCCTGCCTTCATTTTCGTTTTGTTTAATCCTATCCAGTCACTAAATTTATTCGCTGCTATCCATACAAATCTGTATACACTAGCATTATTTTGCTTTGGATAAACAGGTAGTAATGCAAAATGAGCACCCTTTTTCGATAATTCACCTCCTGAATCCCAATATCCCCCACCATTTCTACAACTCGCCGCCGTCATCATATCACCCTTTCTTTTTTCATGTTTCATAAAGTCCACATTTCCAACACTATAACAAGTTCCCCCTCTTCCCATAATATTACTTGTTCCCACACAATTTGGGTCATTTTCACCATTTCCACACCATCTTAATCTAACTTTACGATATTTATCTGGATGACATGGTTGAGTATTACATCTTCTCCATTCTTCCTTTGATTGATAACCTTTTTGATTATTTCCATATGGACACTTTTGTCCATCTTTTCCTTTTGCCGGAAAATGTATTTTAAAATCTTTATACTGCCATCCACCATCACAGTTTGCAGAACACTTACTATAATTAGTTAATGTATATGAACAATCTTGTGGTTTTTTATATAGTTTATTAACAGCTTCTATAGATGCTTCACAATTATAGTCTGTTGGTGAACAACCTTCCGAACTTTTTTTACAATATCTCAATACAGTCAAATTTCCCGTATTTATCCATCCCATTTTATCATTTCCTAACGGATTATTTGGCATAGATGCCTTTATCGAAGGAAATTGTGGCCAACCAAAAGAATATCTTTGTCTTCCTCTTGACATTGTTGTTGTATTTTTCGGTATTAAACATGAAACCTTTTTATTTTCACTCTTCTTATTACAGGCATCAACATCATTTATTAAATTTGCAGAAATACCCTCTATACAATCCCCTTCTGAATGAGATTCTCCATTTATATCTTTTAAACATACACCCATTGATGGACCTCGTATTTTACTACTATTTGTTTTTGTATTCATATAATAATCCCACATCACTAATGCCTTCTTAAAACCATCAATGTTTTTTAATCTATATACTACTCCTCTATATATATGTTCTTTTGCTATATATTCCACATAATCTCCAACTTTCATTTCTGGTGGTAGCGGTGGGTCTTCCCCAAAACCACGCAATAATCTTGTTGCTCTTACACGCATTTCATAACTTTTTCCGCTATGCATCACATTTTCTATTTCCTTCAAATATTTTTTATAATCTTCCCCACCTCTAGTAAACTTATCTGGTGCTCTCTCTTTGGTCTCATTATACCACTTGTCCGCTTCCCTATTTCTTAACATAGCTGGATTATTCTTTTTTAACCAATCCGTCAAATTAAAAAATCCTTCTTTATTTCCAATAAAACCATCGCAATGAGGATTATTATAATAATTTTGATAATCACTTACTGTTCCACTTTTTTTCATTCCAGCTATCTCCCCCTCACGTGTTCTTTGACATTCTCTATTTCCATATCCTGTTTCATCTTGATGCACACATGGATTATATTTATATCCCGTTAACCAATTCCAAGCATTATTTGCTTTACTATAACATTTATTTGTTACTTTACTTGCTAATTTTTTAAATTCTGTATTTATCCATGGAACTGGTGCCAAACCACTTAAACCATTTACTTCCGGTGCATTTAATTGACTTCTTCCTATATTATATATTTCTCTATTACTATCTTTACTCCACCATGATGCATTTTTTTTACTATCACTACCACCCGCGTTTTTATATAACTTTTTATAACACTCTGGACTATGGTCTGGAACTCCTGTCCAATATTGTGGCCTCACACAAGGATTGTTCGTCATAAATTTTACACATTGTTTCGCATTTAATGTTCCATATTTAGATAACTCTTCTCCACCAAAACAACCATCTTCTGGTTCATATAAAGGGATATTTCTTTCGCCCACTTTCTTAATTGGAACCGCCTTCCCTAAAGTTGGACAAAAACCACACACATCATCTGGTATTTTATCTTCATACTTCTCAAAATCATCACATGACTTTATTTGCTTACACATTCTCTGTCTACGTTTCTTTTTACATACTTCATTATCTCCATAATACCACATGTTTTTTGGACATGGTTTTCCATCCGGATCACTTACTCGTCCCAATACAGACTCCGAACCAGAACCTTTTGAACCACGATTTGTCCACATTACCCTTCCCAATCCATCTCCACTATAATTATCATCACAATATCCACAATTTGGACCCATATCATCACAAGTTCTCTTCGGATCCTTACAGTATTTTATTTGTTTCTCTACTGTTTCTTCTCCCATATTTGTCATTTGCTCTATTTTAAATCCCGGTGCAGTAATTAAATCCTTCAAATTATTCTCTAAATTTATTGATGCATTTGATGAAGGTATACAACTATTTACCTTTGTTTCCTCTATTTTTATATTTCCATTCTTATCTACTATCATTTCATCTTTCATT
>Ga0315330_10000764_pt1 | contig 20899 bp, 13 predicted proteins | sample M140m34915metaG_FD_203453 | JGI IMG/M metagenome (GOLD analysis project Ga0315330, IMG submission 203453) | Ammonia-oxidizing marine archaeal communities from Monterey Bay, California, United States - M1 40m 34915 | ecosystem: Environmental > Aquatic > Marine > Intertidal zone | place: USA...
CACTAAACATCTGCAGACAATCTTGGACAGTCCGATCCCGGTAATCAGTGAGACTCAGATCAGCACCGTTCTGGATCAATATCTGCAAGATTGCAAAGTAAGAGTCCGAAACCTCTGCATTACGGTTTCCGGCCAGGATCGCAGCGGCGTGGGCCGGTGTGTGCCCGTATCGATCACCAATATTAATGTCAGCTCCTGCATCCAGCAGTTGTTCAATATCGCCGGTGTTGCCACTCTTCACAGCTGTGAACAAAGCGGTACGCCCAAAATCGTTTTGAATGTTTGGGTTCGAACACTTACTAAGCAAGACAGGCATGGTGTCATATCTTCGCTTACCTTCTGGCATTTTCGCTGCTGCATGCAAAGGAGTATTGCCATACCGGTCACTGATTCCATCGATAGAATCCACTGCGTCCAAAGTGCTCTGTTGCCGCGCTACATACGCCTCGACAAGCACCTGTGGCCGCCGAAACTCATTGTTGTACTGAAGCAAAGACCCAAAACAGAAGATAAGCAAACCAATTGATACTGCTGGGACCATCACCTTCTTACAAAACGCCGGGAACTTGAACTGCAGTTCGTTGGGGTCAGTCCTGGATTTCCGACAGCCCATGAAATAGTCACCCAGCCATGTATAGCGTACGCCCCAGTGATAACTTGCAAAGATTAGCAGGCTGCTGAATACAAGCACGATATAACTCTTCGTCAGTGCGTTCAAACCTTCGACGCTTTGTGCCATATAAGAAAGCTTGAACGTGATCGGTAAGTGCACCCAATACACCCAGTACGCTGAGTCAGCGAGATAACGAATCGACTTTCGAGGTTGCGACAGATAGCGATGAGTCAGACCAATGAACGCGAAACACATACTCCAGCAAAGCATCGAACGACTCAAAACAATGAGCACTTTGTGATATCCGTTGTGGAATATCCCCTCATACCATACGGCGGGTGAAGCGAATGTAGAACTCCCAAGGTCAATGAAAGTCCAGGTTGTAATGCTGCTAACGACCGAAGCTGACTGGTCAAGGCGTTCGGTCGGCTCATCGATGAGGATGAAAAACGGAACGGAAAAAGCTAGATAATACCAAGCGTTTTCACCCAGCTTTGCCAGCAAATACCGCTGCCGATAAAAGGCAACACCAAATAGATAAAAAACAAAATACAAAGCGAGATCGACAATCGGCACATTGAAACCAGTGGGAGGAAGAAATGCGCTCTTGAGCAGGTATTGCAGTGGGAAGGTGAGTACCCCCAAAAGAAGAAATCCCCACCTGTGACTGACAGCAAAGTCGATCAACGACTGCCAGTTGCACAATTTCTGCATCAACGGAAAACGAATCAGTGGCCGCAAGCACAAGTGCACCACATAAAAGATGATCAGGTAGAAAATGAACCAGAGATGGATCAAGCCATCCTGCAATGACACGTCCGGGTCCAGAACCCCGAAAAACAGGATCGACTTGAGCTTCTCAAGCAATGTGAGGCCATCCATTGTGGTCGCGTAGTAACCGCCCTTGCCCACCAACAGGATGTGCAACGGCATTAACAACACGAGTCCAATGATGAAGGGAAGCACAATGCGCTTGAGGCGGTCATTGACAAGGTGATGGAATCCCTTGCGGTCAATAACGAGTTCCGCAAAGAAACCAGCCATGAAAAAAAAGAGTTGCATCCGGAAAAGGTGGATGAAATTCAAAAACTGCAGATCAAGAACATCACCGAAGTACTCCCCCGTCCCCCAGAAATATTTGTGTGACGGCATGAAAAAGATGCAAACGTGCAACAGCAGACCGAGCAACATCGCTGTTGCTCGCACAAAATCCAGATCGTGATATCGTTGAGTGCGAGAATTGTTCTCGATGGTCACTTGCGTTCCTTTTGAATGTTCACTGTTGTTCGTGCCACTTCCCATGGTTTGACGCTTTCACATTTCAGAACCGATGCTTGCTAAAGCAACGGATTCTCAAGAACGCACGAGGCACCAACGGCTTGAACCGCTTGAGTCCTGTATGTGGGGAAGTTGTTTTGGATTGCATGAATTGCGGTCGGACTTTTAACAGAGCGAAATCACTTGGAAACCTTGAAACATTCTTCATTCAGGCAACTGGCAGCCCCAAAGAACAGAGCCACATCAGCACATCACTAAAAAGCGTTAGCACGGCACTCAACGAACTAACGTTGGCCGCCTGAAGAATTCCTAGTACCTCGCTCACTTACTAGTGCGATATCGAGAAGCCCCGTCCCTAGGGAAAATCGCGAGAAAGCAAAGGCTTTTTACTGGGGCACTCGGAACTGGCGTTTTATTCGCTGAATACAAATGGGAGGCAGAGACTACAAAAGACGCACCCACACCGATCAAAATTCGCTTGAAGTTGGCCAAAACCTCTTCAATCCGCCGCCGTGGCGTGCATTAATTTCGTGATGGATTTCGGGCCCTTTCGCCGGGGACGACTGTCCGCGTTCGCTTTTTCACCCCAAACCGCAGCTAAGAACGTGCAATTACCGCCTGCCGCGGCGTTGTTTTGCAGATTTTCCTGGGTGCCGTGGACTTTTTTTACGCACTGTCCCAATCGAGAGTTAAACGAATCCTAATGTCACAAGGCAGTGCAGGTGGCTGCGTGCCTTCAGATCAGTCAACCGTAGAGGGTCATCCTTTTGGCGTCATCTTCCGAAAGTCGTCTGTATTACATGGATTCGCTGCGAGCGGTCGCGATGTTTCTCGGTCTGGTCCTGCATGCGGCGGTGGTCTTTGAAATGTGGGCATACGACCCCCTGCGTCTTCATGACCAGCCCTCAGCGACGTTGCATTACATCATGGAAATGATCCATGTATTCAGAATGGAACTATTTTTTCTGGTCGCCGGCTTCTTTTCAGCGCTAGTGTGTTGTCGGCGGGGCAAGGCAAGTTATGCAAAGAATCGGTTCCAAAGGATCCTGATTCCCTTCGTACTTTGCGTCACCTTCCTGATGCCATGGATCGCAGGCCTTACTTGGCTCGATATTGAGGGGTCCCAACAATCAATCTTCTCTAAATACGGCGAGATGTTCGTTGATCCGAGCTATATCATTCGCAAGGGTGGCCCAGTGGGAAACTGGTTTTGGCATTTCTGGTTTTTGCACGTCCTTTGCTATTTCATTGCGATCTACCTGATCGCTGCGTGGTGCATCGAGAAACTGGACGTCCGTGTACCTTTCACAACGAGTCTTTTGAATCTGCTAGCCCATCGCTGGGGAATGCTCCTGCTTGTCATTCCCACCTTCATCGTACTTACCTTCAGCCCTCCTTGGGCTGATGTGCCGCGGGTTGGAACTTCACTGGATGTACTGACCTATTACGCAATCTTCTTTTTCGTCGGCGTCCTTTTGAATTCGAAGCCGATTGTCTTGGACGAACTTGCCAAAAACTTCAAATACTATGCCGTGCCATTTGCTGTCGCTCTCGTGTTGTTAATTCCTCTGATCGACAAAGTGACGCTCACTTCGCCGCCGGAACTCATGTTGCAAGATTGGTCACTGTTTCTTGGCGTCGAAGCCAAGGCAGATTTAATTGGAACGGTTCCTCTTCTGCAAAACCCATTCAACTTCAGCACCTTCAGTGCTTCTCCCGACTGGTTCGCGATGTGCTTCCTGCGTGCTTTCTGCACTTGGAGTGCGATTTCTGGTTTCGTGCTCATTTTTCGTACCTACTGCAACCAGCCTTCAGCGCTGGGGCGATACGCAGCAGACTCTTCCTACTTTGTTTACCTCGCTCACTTTCCAATCCAGTTGTCCTTGGCAAGCATCCTTCGAGACCGGATTGATTCTGCATTCCTGTGCTTCTGGATCTGCTTAATCGCATCCTTGGTCATATGTGTTTTGCTATACCACTTCACCTGCCGGGCAACGCCGCTGGGTCGATTGTTGTCTGGTCGAACCTATAGCCTCTCGTTCAGGGATGAGTGGTCGGAAATTCGTGGTCTCATTAAAAGTCGCGCTTTCACATTCGGTGTCACGTTCCTCGTCCTCGGGTCGCTCGTCATCGGTTGGCTTGAGAGCCAACGTGACATTCGACTTCTATGGATGAGTCATCATGCTGAAGTAAGACGTGTGCAACACTATGTCGCTAAAAAAAGCAAGGAAGAGCTAACCGCAACCGTTCGATCTGATGGTCGGAATGCCCTTCACATGGCGGCCCAAGCCATGACCATCCCTCGGCCAGACGACGACGTCGTTTCGACCCTGACTGTTCTTATCAACGCTGGGATTCCAACCGACAGCCTGGACAACTTTGGGCAGACCCCTCTGCATTATTCGATTCGTACCGGGAACCTCGTGGCATTGAAGACCCTATTGAAATTCAATGCAAATCCGAATATCCAGGACCGCGTGAATGGACTTACGCCGCTGCATCTTGCGGCAACCTTCAACGCAGACGAAATGATACTGGCGTTGACCCAAGCTGGAGCCGACCCAACCCAAACTCGACAAAACGGCGAAACGGCAATTGATATCCTTAAACGCTTCCACAAACGCGAATGGAGCACCCTCACCTTGGAAACCAGCGAATAGGCCCCACCTTCACCGACAGAGAGAGAGCCACATACCGAACGACAAAATCTGGTTCGCTGGCACTGCCCTTGTTGATTCAACACAAACCAATTCGAAAACATTTAGCTCAGGTTAGCTCTAGAATTACTGCAGCATCCCCAGTTGTGTTCGACTTGTACGTTGTGCTCGTTCTTCACGTTCTACTCATACTTTGAGTGTCTGCATCACAAATGCAGCACAGCGTATCAACGCCGGCCCCTTCGTTGGGGCATCCGGTGTAAGTTTGCTTGCGGCTGCTCATTGCACTGGTCTTCATCGCCGCATCGCTGATATCCGGTTGGAGCAAGTATTTCAGCCTCAAAGACAACCATACCGAGGCTGGTGTGTCCCTGAAGGATTGGCACCTCCGCAAAATACCCGCTGGGGAAATATCCCAACTCATTCACCGACCAATTCCAACAGACATGCCCAAGACCAAAGTTTGTCTTTCCACCACTGCCGACGGTGTTTCGATTGGCCCTAGCCATACTGCCATTTGGTTCAAAACGCAGTACATGTACAGGGGTCACAATCAAGCGGAGAAACGGTTGGACCGACTCGTGACTGCATTCCTCAGTCGAGAATCCTAATTGGATACTGAACACTTTGAGCTTGAGGACTACCTCGGGAAACCTCAGGGATTTTTCATTTGCAAACACAACTTAAGAAGACAAACATCTGAGATGTACCCGCTGTAACGGCCTGCGAGCCTCCAGTCGCGTCCGAGTTGCCTTACCTTGAAAAATTCCGACCCACCCTACAGCGACACCAGATCGTTGCCTCGGCAACGTCCCTCCTTCCCCTGCTGTCGATGCCAATCCTGACGGTCTCAAGAGTCTCCTTCAACTGCCTCAATGCGTCATCACGTTATTCCCGCAGACTTTCAGCGTGCAAGCGAGCGTGCCCCAGTTCATTAGGGGAAAATTCAATGCCAGCAATCTTTCGATTGGGGCAGGATTGACACACGGCCGTAACCGACGGCAATCAACCACCATGACCCAACAAAGCGGCAAATCTAAACTGACTTACCGTGCTCAAATACCAGAATCAAACGCTGCCCACGACGCGCTGGCGGGCAATCAGTATCGCCCCAACCAGAACTTGTCCGCATTCACAGCAGATTCCAGTGATGTTCTGAATGAATACCTGCGGGTATACGTGGGCTGGACGCCGCCAGATGGAAGTCACGATGACACCAGAAATGGCGCTGACACAACCAGTTCAGTGACAACAAGAGCACAAACTTTATCGTTGCTCCAATAACGCCCCTTGCGAACTCGCCTCTCAAAGCATCATTCTTTAGCACCCGATTCCTCTACGCTACGGCGACGCGTGTTTGGCTCAGGACAAGTTCCGAATAAGTTTGGGGAAGTGCCCTTCCACTTGTGGTCGCTGATTCCACTTTCAATCACTCAACCCGGACTCCATCCATGAACGACTCCACGATGGAACTTGCGTTCAACCTCTCGCACAGCTACGCCGAGCAATTACCTGGTTTTTACGCCTCCGTCGATCCTACTCCGGTTCGCAGTCCGTCGCTGTTGCATTTCAACACCCAACTGGCCAACGAACTCGGGCTCGATTGTGAACAGTTAAGCCAAGATGTCGCTCAGCAACTCTTTTCAGGCAATGCCTTGCCGCGTGATGCCCAACCTATCGCTCAGGCTTATGCAGGTCACCAATTTGGTAATTTTGTTCCTCAGTTAGGCGACGGCCGTGCCGTATTGCTGGGTGAAGTTCTCGCTCCAAACGGGAGACGCCGAGACATTGCGTTGAAAGGATCGGGGATCACTCCTTTTTCACGCGGAGGGGACGGCAAGGCTGCCGTCGGCCCCGTCCTTCGAGAATATCTTGTTGGCGAAGCGATGCACGCGCTGGGTATCCCGACCACTCGGGCACTCGCTGCTGTTGCCACAGGAGAGTCTGTGATGCGAGACCGTGCTCTGCCCGGTGCTGTTCTCACTCGCGTAGCCTCCAGCCATATCCGCGTCGGAACATTCCAGTTCTTCGCTGCCCGCGGACAAGTCGATTCCTTGCGTCGCTTGGCCGATTACGTCATTAACCGACACTATCCTGAAGTCTCTGACGCCCCCCACCCCTATCTGTCTCTGTTAAAAGTGGTCGCGGACAGACAGGCCGATCTGATCGCACGCTGGATGCTCGCCGGATTTATCCACGGCGTGATGAATACCGACAACATGACGGTATCAGGGGAAACCATCGACTATGGTCCATGCGCATTCATGGAGGCTTACGATCCGGACACTGTCTTCAGTTCCATCGATCATGCGGGTCGCTATGCTTACGGCAACCAACCCACCATCGGGTTATGGAACCTGGCAAGATTCGCCGAAACACTTTTACCAATCCTGGGGCATGAAGATAGCGAACAAGCCGTTGCCGATGCGACGGAGATCCTTGACACCTTCATGCCGACGTTCCAGAACCACTGGTACAACGGCGCCCGAAACAAATTGGGACTGAAACCTCGCGTACAAACGGACACGACCGATGGAGCAGCCCAGACGACCGACGCAGAACGCTCGTTCATTGATGACTGGTTCGAACTGCTGGCAACGCATCACGTGGATTACACACTTGGATGGCGTTACCTGGCAGACGCAGCAGACGGCAAGGCCTGCAACCTTCAGTCGCTCATTTCGAACCCAGCTAAATTGGATACCTTTCTGGATCGTTGGCGTGGCATGCTGAACAACGTCCCAACCGCAGAGGTTGCGACGGAACTTCGGACCATCAACCCCATCTACATTCCCCGTAACCACCTGGTTGAAGAAGCATTATCAGCCGCATCGGATGATGGCAACCTGAAGCCGTTTGAAAATCTTCTGCAAGCAGTACGAAATCCGTTCACCGAGGATCCCAAGTTCAATCGGTATGCGTTGCCGGCTTCCACTGACTTCACTGCCAACTACCGGACATTCTGCGGAACGTGAGGGCTGCACTTCGTCGCTTCAACCCAGCTTCCGGAATGCCTTCCTCCATTTCTTATTCCGGCAGAAAGCCGTTCGCAAATCACACATCCTGGAATGAAACTGCAACTTGTTGAACCAACTTAACTCGGTCCCCAATGCTGATCGCATGTAGTTTTCGCGTGCCCCTTATATGACTCGCCCTTCGAAGTGACGCACAAGTTTAGCACTCGGCGACAATGAGCCACTCGAAACAAGAGCGAGTATCCTCACGTCACGAATGCTGGCATCTCAATTCACATCAAAACATCAAAAAGACCGATCTGCTTCATTCCTTCTTGTTTGCGTCGTTCCCATCGCAAGCTGACGGGCCGTTGGTTCTACCCCGCCGTCCTTCCTCACTCAGCCACGCATTCTCGATCCGCAACGCTTTGTCGATAAGCAATCCGTGATGTGGTAATTCCGTGGATCCACATCATTGACGCTAGCATTCGCGGGGACCTCGCTCGCAGCGTTTTCCAACAGGATCCTTGTTAATTGTGGGTAGTGCTCAGCCGTAAGCAGACGGCCGAGAAAGCCAGCCCCAGCAGGCATTCCCTGTCCCTGTCCCTGTCCCTGTCCCTGTCCCTGTCACGTGCCCATTCATTGGGATTTCCTACCCCCTCTGCCGCAGTTGCCAACAATCGGAAGTCGCTTACAACCATAGCCCTCGCTACTTTTTGTCCGCAAACCAAGAGCATCATCCAAACAGATCGTCGCACTTTGATCGATAACGCGACGCCCCGTGGAAACGCTACAATGCATGGATCGAGGTTGTATTCTTCGATTTTCTTGCAACTTGCGTGTCCAATTTGTCCAAAATTGGGAGTAAAACGGAATGAGATCGATTCAAAACCGGAAGGGTGTCCCTATGAAACGACGAGATGCTTTGAAATCAGCAGGCTGTTTAGTGATGTTGCCTGCGTTGGAAAGTTTTGGACAAGAATCAACGGGCGATGAGCCGGGAAAAGCAAATCGTCTGTTCTGCATGAATATCGGCAACGGGATGTGTTCCGACAACTTCCCGACATCGACCGGCAAGGATTATCAGACCTCCTCAACTTTCCAACCGCTTGAAAAACTGAGGGACGATTTCACCCTCTGTACGAATTTGAGGAACTACGGCAATCACGAAAGCACGATGTACGCTTTTGCTGAATATGCTGACCACACAAATCCCCAGTTAATTCAAGATTCAGTGGATGAGCTCGCGGCGGCACACATTGGAAATGAAACGCGCATCCGAAATCTGGTTCTGGAACAGAAGCATTCCTACGGCGTCTCATGGAAGGGTGGTTTACCCGTTTCGTCGATTTCGGACGTGCAGGTCCTGTTCCAAACCATCTTTGGCAAAGTGGACAAGAACAAGCGTGCAGAATTACTGGCGTTAAAAAAATCGATGCTCGATGCGAGCAGAGAGGAAGCCAAGAGCATGGCCAGTAAAGCTTCCAAAGCAGATCAGGGAAAATTGGATGAGTATTTTTCCAGTTTGCGCGAATCTGAAAAGTCAATCCAACGAGCCGAACGCTGGTTGAACCAAGAACACGTGGAAGTCCCATTCCCTGAAAATGTTCCGTTCGAAACAGACGGTCTCAGCGAGTATTCGAAAAAGATTTTGGTGTGCCCGCATTTCAATAAGCGTTCAACTTATTTGGATTTATTGTTTCTGGCATTCAAATATGATGTCACGCGAGTGGCCAATGTGTACGCGGAATGGAATTGGCTTGGTCACCATACGGATTCCCACGCGGTTGCCAAGGAAGAAGGTTTCATCAAGAACGTCGAGGCTGACCAAGCCTACATGATGCAGACCGCCCGCTTCCTGGAAAAACTCAAATCAACCGAGACCAACGCAGGTGGAAACCTGCTGGACCAGACGGTCTGTTTGATCACCAGCTCGCTTAGCATCAGCAAAGAAGAAGGCCCACACGGTTGCAAGAACAACCCCGTGGTTGTCGCTGGCGGTGGATTCCAGCATGGACACCATATTAAGTTCAATGGTTCAGACAACCGCAACAACGTCTACCTCGCTGCCTTGCAGCATCTGGGACTCGAAATCGAAAGCTTCGCCACCAGCAGCGAAAGCGCTAAGCTATAGCCCAAAGTTCGCGTGACCCGATAACAATGGCTTGCAAGTCATTCTGTAAACTTCGCTAAGTGCGACTTTCAGATGACCCTACCCGCAAGCGAGGGAATTGACGTGACAGGCCCACTGCACCTCGCTGGAACGTCGCGTTTTCTTCCCGATGAGAAAGATAGAAAGAATGATACGATGAGATCCGCTTCCCTACTTTCATTCCTGCTGTTCCTTGCAGCAGGAAGCGTGCCTGTCGTTACCGCTGCGTCAAACAACGTAGAGCTGGACCAAAGCAAAGCATTCTTGAACGCTCATTGCGTTACCTGTCACGGTAATACGACGAGCGAGGGCAATCAAAACTTCGAAACCTTCTCTGACAAAGACTGGAACGATCATGAATTGCTCAATGAACTGTTGACGGTGCTGAAGCAAAAGGCGATGCCGCCCGAAAACGCCGAGAACCAGCCCTCCGCCAAGGACATCGCGGCATTTGAATTGCTGTTGGCCAACAAGTATCGGACAATCAAATCAAAGTTCTCTGGGGTGATCACGCGTTTGAACCGCGCGGAATATGAGCACTCGATCAATGACGCTTTCTTCACCAAACTAAAAGTCAAAACCCAATTGCCGGTCGACAACACCCGCGATGGCTTTGACAACCAGGGCGACAAGCTTGTCATGTCACCCTATGCCATGGACAGCTATTTCCGGGTTGCCTCTGAAATAGCTGCGAAGGTCGTAGGAAGCATGCCCGACGCTTCAACCACCTTGCATAGCTATCACAACGGAAAGATTCGTAGGCTGGGTAGCAAAGGGTTTCCGTACTATGAAGATACCAATGACGGTTTGACTGCCGAAGGATATCGTTACAAAGACTATTCGCGTGGCATTGGATTCAAATACGATGCAACCTTAGCAGGCCACTACGACGTGAAGATCAAAGGCCACTTTACGCATTTCCTGCCCGTCAAAGGAGAAAATCTCAAAGAGCGCGATTTGACTTTCAAAGTTGACGTGGGCAAACAGAATGAACGCTTGAGAATCACAACCAATGTCGACCCCAAGATCAGTCGAGTAGCCCTCAGCGACCAGGAATTTTTACTGAGCGAAAAAGCCCGGGTCTATTTGGAACCCGGGCAAAATCTTGTTCTTTATAGTCACAGCTATTTTTATCCTTTGCCCAAGGATCTAAGCAAACTCACGCGGATCCCGCCGCTTCCCAAAGACAAGAAATTATTCGAACTGCCAAAAACCGCCTTGCACTTCATGTCAGCTGAAGTGACCGGTCCGTTTTATGATAGCTGGCCCCCCAAGAACCAGTTGTACCAAACCTACTATGAAGGCCTGAAGGACAACGACCCACACGAGCAGTACCAGCAATTCATAAAAACGCTGGCCACGAAACTGTTCCGAAGGCCAGTTCACAGCGAAGAGCTGAGGCGCTATTTCGACATCGCAGACAAGACTTACCAGACGGACCAGAACGTTTTCAATGCCATGCAATCAGCGTTGACCATGATGCTCTGCTCTCCCAAGTTCTTGTACAAGTACGAAGGTGATTCTCTGGAGCTCGATGATCATGCGATTGCAGCCAGGTTGTCTTACTTTTTATGGAATTCGCTTCCCGACGATCGTTTGATCAAACTGGCGACAGAAGGCAAATTGATGGATGCAAGTGTCCGGGCAGCGGAGGCCTCAAGAATGCTGCAGGATCCGAGAGCTCGCCGTTTTGTCACAGACTTTACAGAACAGTGGCTTGAGCTTGAGCGAGTGGACATCGTTAATCCACAGACTGAGATCCTTGCACACACCTTCAAGGATAATCATGGTGAAAAACTTGCACGTCTGAAACCGTTCATGGTGCAGGAACCCATCGAGTTCTTTCAGGTGATCCTGGACGAGAATCTAAGCCTTTTGAATTTCATTGATTCCGATTTTGTTGTGATCAATCGGCCGTTGAATGACATTTACCAGTTCGAACTTCCTGAAGAAGACGAATTGCCAAGGACCGCGGATCCAACAGACTCGAAGTTGATTTTGAACGACAAAAAGTCGCGTCAACAACGTGAATTTCGAAAAGTCATGCTTGATCAAGATTCACGTCGGGGTGGCCTACTGTCACAGGCCGGTATTTTGATGATGACCACCAATGGTGAATTCACGAATCCTTTCTATCGTGGTGCCTGGGTCGCTAAAAACATCTATGGCCTGAAACTGGAACTGCCACCCAATCTCGAAATAGAAGCCCTTAGTTCGCCAACTGAAACCTTCACGATTAAAGACAGCATCAATCAGCACCGCAAAGATGCCCAATGTGCTGCCTGTCATAGCAAGATGGATCCGTTTGGTTTGGCCATGGAGAATTTCGACGTCTTGGGTCGGTATCGCGAAAGCTATCAGAAGTACGTCGTGACCAAAGTTCCCTATGAGGAGAAGCGAGACGGGAAAGTGGTAATGAAGGAGCGTATTACCCACAAGTTTGTGGACACGACCAAGGTTGAGTCTGACGCCGTGCACCTTGATGGTCGTCAAATCAATGGCATGGAAGGCCTTAAAATGCTGCTCTTGGAAGACAAGGATTCCATTGCCTCAAATTTACTCACCAAGCTTTCTGAATACGCCCTGGGAAGAGAAATGAATTACGCCGATTCAGAGAGGCTTGACCACCTTTTAGAAACCTCAAAGAAGAATGATTACAAGTTCCGTGACCTCCTGCTTGGCATCATTGCTGACGAATCATTCACAAGACGATAGTGTTGCCTGAGGGCTACTAGCCAAGTTGAAGACGTAAAATCATCACCTCCCTGTGGGGACGTGATAGCCCCTAACTTTCTGGTAACCCGAAGCGTAAGCGAGGGACAAACGATCTCGAACGCTCGCTATCCCCGCTAGCTATCAACTACCTCCCCAACTTGGTCCCTCGCTTACGCTTCGGGTTACCAGACAACGCAAAAATTCAGACGCAAATTCACACGGCTCACTCCCTCGCTTACGCTTCGGGTTACCAGACGATGCGAGAAATCGAACGCACTTCTTGGCTATGACCCGCCACCGCAAAGGAAATAATCATGACTGCCTTAGGTCGATCCTACCTGAAATCGATTCCTTCTTGTCTGCTGCCTGCAGCCATCCTGACAGTTGCGTTGCTGGCGACTGAGCCGGCAACCTCCCTTCAAGCGGGCAACTCTGTTGGCGAAACCGCGAAAAAGGAACTCACCCTTGACCTTGGCGATGGCGTCTCGATGAAGCTTGTGCTCATTCCAGCTGGTAACTTCAAGATGGGGAACCACGAAACCCCAACAGAAACCGTCACCAAGCTCGGTGGCAACGAGGAGCACCTGACAGATGAGTACCCGATCCACGAGGTCACGATCAGCAAGCCCTTCTACATGGGCATCTACGAGTTGACGCAGGCCCAGTGGAAAGCCGTCATGGGCACCGAACCATGGTTGACAAAGACAGCCTTGGGATACGCGAAAGCGCAACCAAGACCAGCAAACATCGACGATTATCCAGCGGTCTGGATGAACTCCTATGACGCAATTGAATTCTGTCGTAAGCTTTCACAGAAAATCGGCATGACCGTCTCTCTTCCGACCGAAGCTCAATGGGAGTACGCTTGTCGCGCGGGAACCACCACGGCCTTTTCCTTCGGAGATGACCTGTCAAAACTCATCGACCACGGCTGGTACGGTGGGCTGAAAGACGGCCAGAAAGAAGATTACGCCCACCGAGTCGGACAACGAAAACCCAACCCATGGGGCCTGTATGACATGCACGGCAACGTGTGGGAATTCTGCAGTGACTGGTATGACAAGGATTTCTACCGCAGGTCACCCAGCGTTGACCCTGAGAACACCAAACAAACCGAACTGCGTGCACTGCGCAGTGGATCGTTTCACAGTGTGCCGACCGTGTCCCGTTCCGCACAACGCGCCAGATGGGTCGGACCCGAGCAGGTCCGCTACAACTACGGGATGCGTCTCGTTGTTGCGGCGGCCCCTGATCAGAAAGACAATTTGAAAACGCATTTCAAATCGATTTATGAATTGTTTGGGCAGGATAGTACGACCAAAATAGAAGTCGTGTCTGGACCAGAACCCGTTCAAATGAGAAATGGTCGCGTCGCTGGCAAGCAATGGATCGCGACTTCGGGCGACGAACAGTTCAAACTGACCATCGAAGACGCAACCGGCGCGAAGCTGGAAAAACTGGTCAAGCGTCTCGAAAAGCTTCACAGCTCCTACATGAGCGCGTGCGTGGCTGTATCAGACGAGGGCGAAGACGGCATCGCGATCTATGCGAATTTGGGGGGTGCCAGAGCGCATGGCGGAAAAGGATATATCAATCTTGTTCCCCATGCCGATGCACTGGTGATTGCCCATGAAGCTGGTCACACGCTTGAACAGGTCGCCACACAGTCAGATCCCACGATCCTCGACAAATGGGACGCGGCCATCAAAGCGGATAAGGTCTCGGTCTCGGACTATGGCGATACAGTACGCCATGAAGATCTCGCCGAATTCGCTCAGGTTTATGCGGTCTGTCTGGGCGCGGGCAAAAAGCATCTGGAAGAACTGAAGAAACTGTCACCCAAGCGTTTCGAACTCTGGGAAAAAATACTGAATCCGTACAGCCCGCAGGCATTACGAAAATCGCTTGACCCGTTCTACAAACAACACATTGTCGCCGATGGACTTGTGGTCGCGGGATCAGAGAAGGTTTCCCTGTACGCTTTGGGAGAAGCGGGATATCTGGCAAACAAGATGCTCGCCAATCGACCTGATGTGATGCGTGACCTATGGGAAAAGCGGAAGATGTTCGTAGCCGTGATGGCTTACTGCGAACTGCAAACGGACCTACCCGACTGCCGGGGAATGTCACTTTGGTGGGCCTATCGGGCTCGTGGTCTTGGATCCAGGCCGGTCAGTTGTGGCGAAGAAAATCTGCTGGACCTGAAGGGAGATCCTTACAAAGGTGAGAACATCTTCATCCACGAATTCGCCCATGGGATTCACAGCGTTCTTGGCGAAGAGTTCAACGTGCGACTGAGGGAGCTCTACGACCAAGCCAAGGAAAGTGGACGCTTCGGTGGATATGCGATCGACGGTGGCGTCGCAGAATTCTGGGCCGAAGGCGTCCAGACATGGTTCGAGTGCAACGGACGCAAGCGACCGAAGTCTGGCAGAGGCTCGGATTCGTTCACCGTGCTCGGACCCAATGGAGAACTCGTCTGCCACCTGACCACCCGCGCGCAGTTGAAAACATACTGTCCGGAACTCGCAAGACTGCTCGACCATACATTTCGACAAAACAAATGGGTGTACGTTCCCGTGTCGCAACGACTGGATCAACCGCACTTGAGGGGCTTCGACCCGACCGACGCACCAGAGTTCCGTTGGCCGCCCGCGGTAATCGAGGCCTACGATCGAATCGAAGCTGAGAATGCCAGAAAGGAAGAGCTGCGTAAGCCCAAGTCCCAACGCTAGCACCGAACCAACCAACAAGTACATTGAGACATGCCACAGCCAACCTGTTGAAAAGCTCAGATTTGCTGGGATTCAACTTTGGGGCGATGTGCGTACGAACAACTATTCCCTACCCATGGGTGGAACCGGAAATTCTATGATCAACAGAACATGCCTTTTAGGTATTCTGATGGCGATTGTTTCACCAATCGCATGCACCTGCGTTGCCGAAAAACCTGACGGCACAGACAACCGGGCAACCGATCCCGCCACACGGATGAAGGCATGGGACCAGCATGTAAAACTCAGACAGGAGTCAATCTTCAAAGATGTGCCCTGGATGCCGGTAGGCCCGCGAATTCAGGGCGGCAAGATAGAGAGTATTTGGTCTGTCAAACAGCGTAAGTCGACCCTTTACGCAGGCGCTGGGTCTGGCAACCTGTGGAAATCAGTCAACAACGGCACCACCTGGAAACCGGTCTTCGAAAGAGAATCGACGTTCTCCGTTTCTGTCGTCACCGTGTCCGACGAAGATCCCAACCTGGTCTGGGTTGGCACAGGCGAACCTCACATGGCGCGTAGTTCCTATGCCGGGACAGGGGTTTTCAAGTCGACCGACGGGGCCAAGACGTGGACTCACATGGGGCTTACCGACACGCACCATATTGGCAGGGTGCTGATCGATCCGAAGGATTCGAATATCGTGTACGTCGCGGCTCTGGGCCACCAGTATTCGTACAATCAACAGCGTGGCGTGTTCAAGACCCTCGATGGCGGAGAGACATGGAAGAACGTTCTGTTTATCTCTGAGAAGGTTGGTGTGGTGGACATCGCGATCGACCCGTCCGACAACCAGACCCTGTATGCGGTTGCGTGGGAACGCGACCGAAAAGCTTGGAACAATGTCGTCGCCGGTCCCGGCAGTGGAATCTACAAATCGACCGACGCAGGCGAGACATGGAAGCTAATGACCAAGGGGCTTCCTACCGGTGAGAAGGTTGGCAGGATGGGTATCGCCGTCGCGCCCTCGAACCCGAATGTTCTCTACATCATTTGCGACCACCGCGGGGTGGGTGGCGAAGTCTATCGCTCTGACGACAAGGGCGAACACTGGCGGAAGACCCATGAGGGCAATGTCAAAACCGGCATCGGTTATGACTTTTGCCTCATCCGGGTTTTGCCGGACAATGCAGACGAGATTTTCATCTGTGGTTTCAACCTTCTCTATTCATCCGACGCCGGCAAAACACACGTGATTATCTCGGAACGCACCGTCCCCATGCTTTCGTACAAAGCCCGGCGTGCCACTCCCCACTGCGACAACCACGACATGTTCATCGACCCCGACGATCCCGATCGGGTCATGCTAGGCACCGATGGTGGGCTCTATCTATCGCACGATCGGGCCAAGACTTGGCTTCACGTCAACACACTGCCCATCGCGGAATTCTACGACATCTCGGTAGACGCAAGTGAGCCGTACAGGATCTGGGGCGGCACTCAGGACAACGGCGTACTTGGAGGTGAGGCGAAGCCCATGACCCTCGGCCAGGAACACTGGCAGTGGGACCACGGTGGCGACAACTACGTGACGCTGATTGACCCGAACAACCTGGACACGATGTATCTCGAGGGCATGTTTGGCTCGATGGCTCGGAAAGATTTGAAAACAGGTAAGAGTCGTGGCATCCGGCCCGGGCCAGCGCCGGACGGAGCGAAACTACGATTCAACTGGATGACTCCCTTCATTCTGTCTCATTACGATTCCAAGACGCTTTACGCCGGCGCCAACCTGCTTTTCAAGAGCGATGATCGCGGCGACAACTGGAAATGCATCAGCCCCGACCTGTCCAGCAATCCGGGTCCGGAAAGGCAGGGAAACGTCCCCTTCGGAACCATCACCGACATTTCCGAATCCCCGCTGAAAAATGGCCTGCTCTATGCTGGCACGGATGACGGACAACTGCATGTGACCCAGGACGATGGCGGTACCTGGACAAAGATCAACCAAGGCCTGCCGAACAGGTGGGTCAGTCGAGTGGTCGCATCAAAATACGATGAGGGCACGGTGTTTGTTTCGCTAACGGGATACCGTGACGACGATTTTGAAGCTTACCTCTCGATGTCAACCGACTTCGGAGCGACATGGAAGTCAATCGTCAACAACCTGCCATCAGAATCAATCAATGTGATACGCGAAGACCCGACCGACAAAGACATCCTTTATGTCGGAACCGAACTGGGTGCCTATTGTTCCATTGACAAGGGCAACACCTGGCACTCTCTCTGCAGTACTCTTCCAACTTGCGCGGTGCATGATCTTGAAGTCCACGCAGGGACCGGCGACCTTGTCGCAGGCACCCATGGGCGAAGTGTTTTTGTGCTTCCTGCAAAGGAAATTCAGATGATAAAGCAGGAGATGACGAAGTAACCCAGACACCTTTTATTATGCTGTCTTTAAAGTGCCGGACCATCAGTGTCTTACCTATCACTTCCACTGCAAGGAAGGACAACCACATTGAGACGCTACGATCCGGTAAAATTGCATTCTCAATTGCGGCTTGGTTTTTATACCCCTCACACTCGCCCTGCTCTGGCCGAAAATCAGCATTCAGGGTTCCCTGCTATGGAGCGAGGCTATGACCATCGAATATCCGTCGCTGATTCTTGCTTTGGATCAACTTTCCACCGCAAACTCCAACGATAGTCATTCCAGTGAAGTCGTTTCCGAACCCTCCGCTGAATATTCATTCACAATCAATCTTGATCGTATTGATCGGGCACCTCCTACGTTCACCAAAACAACGGATGGATGTACCGGGGGCAAAGTCCTGCACGGCACACTCGTCGCGCAGAATGTGTTCGAGCAGGAAAAGCTGCGTGGTCGGGGTGCCGTTTCAGTAGCCTGCCCCAAGCGATGGAATCTCAGACTCTTGATTTGGCGGAAGCTAGGCGACGTCGAAAACGGCACGGAAGTGCAATGCCAAGGCACGCTGACCGAGTCACGCTCAAGGCATCAACCCATTCAGACCTTGGCAACCCAAATCCCCGGTTGCTATCCCGTCATTGGATATCTTGGGATCATGGTCCTCCTCTCGCCAATCATTTGTATCGTATGGCCAATGGTTTTACTGGCCAAAATTTTCTACCCAGGATTGATTGTCTTACTCATTGCCCGCGTTGCGTTTTTCATCTGGCCCAACCTGATCACGGCAGTCGATCAATTTGACCTCTTTTTGCTCATTTACGTTTTGTTCGGCGGGGTCATCAAATTTTATGGATGGGCAGTCACTCTTGGGTCAGAGGATGATAGCATTGGCGACTCGGAAGCCGATGATTCCACTCACATATAATCGGGTGTCAGGGACCTTTTTCCGAGCATCGCTCAACGAACGCTGAGTAGATCATGTAGGCCTGGTTCATGAACTCGCGGATTTGGTCAGGCTTGCGCAAACCGTGACGAAAATAAATGAACATCCCCGGGCCGCTCTCAACACAGATACCTTTATGCTGCACAAAGACATCAAGAATTTTGTCATCAAAAAAACTCCGCACCAGTGGTTCATCATTCCCCGTCAGTGAAAAAGCATCCGAAAATTCGGGGTGCTGTACAAAGTCGATGTCTTGCATCCCAATGGCTGCACCAATCTTCTGAAACACACCTTCAGGACATACAGAAAACTCTGGAATCTCCAGCGTATCAGACTCAAGTGCAACAACCGTTTGCCTGTGTGTGCGCGAATTGTCGCCACCACCAGTTCTGAATTGGTAATCAAAGATAGAGAGCCGAGCAACGTCCGTCTCGGTTGTCATCACATTTCGCATCGTGCGGCTACGCCCTCTATTAAAGAGGGAAAACGCTTGCATTCTCGCAAGCAGATCCTCGTCCTGCACCTCCGAAAACTGAAGCCCAATCTCTGTCGACAACGCCATCAATGCTTCCCTTCTTTTTTTCTCCACATGTCTCACCAGCCAAATGATGCCCCCCACAACCGCGATCGTTCCACCAAACATGACAATCGGCAACAAGATTTTTTCCATGCTAGATCTTCTTTGAAGTTATTAGCTCGTTTCAAACAGACAAACAGGTCAGCAACTCAATGCCAGTTAGGCAGCAGGAAATCGCCAGCACCGTCACCAACGCCGTGTTACCTCAGCTCGCAGATGCGACGTTTTCCAAAACAGACGCTTCAATTTCCTGACCGGTGAGACAGGTGGGGGGTGATCCCTACCGCTGCACAAAATGACGACACCACCAGTTTAGGCTCTCACTCGACCTCACTACACGCCCTTCTGCTCAAGTTCACACAAACACTGAAAGTTCTCGTCGATTCACTTACTTGTGGCCAGCATCCCACGCGAATCATTTCAACGCTGCCGCGAAAATATCATGAAAGACCAACATAAATGCACGACCGTATATTTTCCGCAAGGTACTCCCAACCCGAGACACACTGTCTTTACGAATTCTACAAGCATGGCCCATTCCCAATCATCGTTACATGTTCAACGGCAAAAACCGCTGATGCAGCGGACGCCATCCTTTCTTGCAAAGCGATTCACAAGAGCGACTAGGCAACCAAATCCAGGGAGTTTGCAATCACCAATCGGCGACCAACCGCCACCCTGCGTCGCTTTCGGCAATGACCCTTGATCCAACCAATCCAAGATCACAAAAAAACGAGAACCCCAAGAACCAGCCCGATCATGAGGAGCGGACCGACATCAAGAGCTGTCCATTCGCAGATTAAATCGACATTGCTTTCGACTACGATTCTTAGAGACGGAAGCATACACTCGAAAACCTGATCAATCAGAGTCAAAACTGAAGACCACCAACACCACAACACCACTCACGAGATAAGCGACAACCGCTCCTGATAAAACCAGTCACCGTCAAGAAGCGCCAAGTGCATCAGTCACTACCAGATCCGCCGCGGTGATCGATTTGTTTTACCATTTCGGCACGTTCCAAAGATTGCGAGCCAATTCCAACCACCTGTTGCTTCGTGATCTTAAAACCCATGGCAGCGAAAGCTGGTTGCGCCATCAGACTCGCATGAACCCAAAGCCGAGTCACTCCATTCTTGTGCGCAAGAAGTTCAATTGTCTCATAGAGTCGCCTAAACACCCCGGTGCCTCGAGCATGAGAAAGTACATAAGCAAAGTCGATATAGCCATGAGCAGTGAGACTCATGAAGCCTACAATCCCCGACGAATCGACAGCGGCAAAAACCGCCTGAGAACCCAGACGTTCACCATAACGACGTGGAGGCACCCATGCTCGCCTCTGTGCTTCGGTATACTCGCTATGCCCGCACCTGACCGCTTCGAACATAACGTCAGCAGGCGTGTCAAAGTCGTCCGCAGTTACCTGCCTTATTTCGATCTGCTTCACCATCCGCATATCAATTCAATCCCCCCCAATTCGTGGCCCTGAACGTTTTATCGAACAACACTGATGTCAACAACACCACGGACGTTGCGATCGCCATCAACTGAATTCCGCTTCCTCAAGACTTAACCAGCATGATGATTTCACGCTACCTCATGGCGGTGGCATGTTGACATGCCACACGCATGGCGTCAGTCGAATCACGACAGAAACTTCGCTGAAGGTGACGAAACCACGGGAATGCAAGACGAAATAGGAGTAACCCAGGACGCGAAAAGGAAAAGATCTCATAAGTTACAACACCGGTTTGCTCATCGAAACAAACCGTGAAGCGTTCTTCGCCAATGATCAGATGGTGAGCAGTCGTGCCAAACCCAAACCCGAATCGAGTCGAAACCTGATCATCAACGTAAACAACTCG
>Ga0315330_10000766_pt1 | contig 20882 bp, 16 predicted proteins | sample M140m34915metaG_FD_203453 | JGI IMG/M metagenome (GOLD analysis project Ga0315330, IMG submission 203453) | Ammonia-oxidizing marine archaeal communities from Monterey Bay, California, United States - M1 40m 34915 | ecosystem: Environmental > Aquatic > Marine > Intertidal zone | place: USA...
TACTACCCCGGAGCCAGTTGTTACTACTACCCCGGAGCCAGTTGTTACTACTACCCCGGAGCCAGTTGTTACTACTACCCCGGAGCCAGTTGTTACTACTACCCCGGAGCCAGTTGTTACTACTACCACAAAGCCACGGAATGATATCGTATTACCTATTATTTTAGGTTGTGTGGCCGCATTTGTGATCGTTTTAGCAGCTATTTATGGATGTTATAAATATAAGGCAAAAGCCGCGCCCTACGCCCCGGACAGTGGTTTAACCGCGTATCATCCCATGATAAACACAAGGGACATGACAAATGCAATAAACTCTGAAAGTCTTACTTAACTTGAATTGTTTTTTTTGACAATTTATTGCGTGTCGTGGAATGTTATAGAATTGAAAAACAAAAAATAAAAAATAATCATGGAAAATACAGAACAGGCATTAAAAGATAACGTTTTAGGACTCGAAATTTTTTTTGTGGACGACCCATATGAACAAAATATACAAAATGCAATTTTGTTGAATGAAATGTCCGTGGAAACAATTAAAATGAATTTTGCATGTCTTTTACCTGAAAACTCGCTGTTATTTCGATTTTACATTGACGGGTGTGGCAAAACCTACGTCTATTACAAAGATCATATTTTTATGGCACAACCAAATTTCCAACTACATGATGTTGTTGAAAAAAACTCAATTTTAGATGTGATATTTTATCTAGACAGAAAAGATCAACCTGTTGTAGGGGTGTATGATGCGAAGGTGCTGAACGATGTAGTGATAGCCAACGAGCCAATAATAAATAGACATGTGAAAATGGTGGAAAGCTTATGTAAAACAACGGAAAAGATCACAAACCATTGGATTGGACACGCGTGGATATGTGTGCAAGAATGGAAAAGGGATAAACTCCCATTTGCCTGCAGTGAAATTTTGGTATTTGGGACGCAAGATGATGAGCGAAACATATACATTATCGATCAGCTCTTGCCGTGATTCTGAAGTCTGCCTTTGCAAAAATGTGCATCTCTTGCATATAAGAAGCAATATGACAAAACAAATGCAGATTGTGAAAACGGGTATTTTTTTTCTGTGTTTATTCGGCATGACAGTTTTAGGCAGTGCGGCGCCTATTTTTTACACCGAATTTGTCGTTAGGGAAACCGAGGCAGGCAGTGTTTCGGTAAGTTCCATTTTGACCTACATAAACTCACTGACGACACTTGTGTTAGATGCCAGCAAAATTAGAATACATGAAAAACCCTGAATGGGAAACATGACATAAAAATATGTTGTGTGAAAAACAATATATTTATTTGCATCTTGTCAAATTAATACGGCATGGGCGCGTTTACCACAATAAAACCCCAAATGCCTTTTCAGTCACAATATTGATTGTCTCCATGGTGGTTTTTGGAGTATGGATTCTCGGGTTCATTTTTACCAGGTTGTACATGTTAAACCATGAGTACATGCGAATAAAGCAAAACGTGGAAAACGAGCAGTGGTTAAACCAACAATGTAAATCCTCTGATTTTTATCACAATTTACAGCATCACTCAAGCTTGTGCGATGAGGTACATGCAAGATCAAGAGAATCGATTTTAATTTCAGCCGTTGAATATGTGGTTGAAAACACATACCTATGTGGATACCAACCATGTGAAGTGTTGCTGACAAATTCAATATCCTGGGCTACGGGTATAGGGTTTCCATTCACATGTTTTCTGATATTGTGCGTGCTGTTATTTCCAACAATTTTCTTCTCGGTGATGAAACATTATTGGAACGGCATGGCTGAAATTCGCATGCGACAGCTTTACAACACACCATATGGCGTCGAACACTACCAGAATACAAACCAGTATCCGTGTTTGGTAGACAGTATTCAATAATTTTAAAATTTGATAAATTCAAAATAAATAAATTGAATAGAGGAAACTTGAGTCGTCACATGCGGCCCCGTGCTACTCGATCGAGGGGTCTTCTTCGCCTCCTTCGTTATCGCACACCTGTCTTGCCGCTTGATTCTCGTAATCGTTTGAACCAATTTTCTGCTTGCGAAGGTGGATATTGACAATGGTTTCTACGACCCGTGCAAGCAGGAAAGGACGTTTTTGTGTAAATTGGTCGATGGCCACTGCAATTGTGTGATTGTAGACATTGACAATCGACCTCCAAACATGTTCCCGGATACTTTCATGTTGATACGCGGCAACGTACAGTTGTATAATTTTTGGTAGTGTCAGGTTATTTTTTATAGCGAGCGGGAATCCATGGAAACACTCCTGTCTGAAATCAATCAGATGCGGGATGTTGTGCTCGTAAACTCGAATACTGGCAATGACTTCTATAATCGTCTTGGTTTCAATCTGCACGATTGGTGTGTTGCTCATGCGTGATAATGTATCCTCGTTGAAATACTGTCGACATTGCTGCTCTTCGGCATTGTGTTTTTGGCACTTTATAAAGTATAATAATTTCTGCATGAGCATGCTGGTTGTTCTATTGAATCTCTGATTAAGACACCAATTTTCAAACGTCTCTGTCGAGGACTTGACAGTTTCCTTGTGAATTTTTTGTCTTAGAATTCTAAGCTGTAAGCGACCCTGTGGTTGCACCGGGGTGGTGTTATCCTCTTCTTCATTCTCCTCGAGTACTTTGACCACGAATGAAGTAAAGTTTGGACTTACTTCCATGGCATTCAAGCACACTTTTATGCACTCTTCGACATCACTTTCTTTGTATTTCTGGTCTAGAATTTGTGAGGTTGTTCTAAGGCATTTGATTTCAAGGTCCGGAATGTCGTGCTTCAGGCCAATAAATCTCTCTAGCATCATACTCGCAGAACAATTTACCGGACTCATGTATATAATTGCCATTGCAATAAAAGTAGGCTCTAGAACACAAATTTCCTGTAAGTTTTGCGATTCCAGAATTCTTTTCAAATCTTGAATGTATTTATTTTCACTGAGATCGAGTGCAGACTCCTGCTTTATGTGACAAAATCCAAATATGGTCACCCAGTCCGAAATAGAATTAAATAAATTGTAAATTTCGTTTTTGTTATCTTTAATTTTTTGCCAGTCTACACTCTCGTATACATCCGCACACGTTTCGTAAACACAGTCATTGATACCTTCAACTTTTGAAAAAATGAATAATATAATTTTTATAGAAGACATGGTCAATGGGTCCAGATTGAGATACTGGCACAAGGTACACCATTTTTTGATGGCCACTTTCTGCATGTGTTCCTTTAATTGCTTCTGCGTATTCACAAAATTTTGCCGATTTGTGTGACCGATTGAAACCAGTGGTTTTGTTGTTTTTTTGCCAAACGATATTTTGATATCTCCCACGCACTGACTCACGTCGTCCATTTTGAAAAAATCATCCATTTTATTGAATATTTTAGACTGTTTTATAATAATTATAAATGGTAGAATATTTTGAGCTTTTTGATTCGATTTTCTATTTTTCTTCAACAATCCCGATGGGCATTTGGCTGTTATATGCAAAAATACTACTACTATGTATTGTATTTTACACACTGAGAAATAGAAATAGTGAAGACATTGCCGATTCGAACAATCTTATTTATATCTATTTATTTGCAGTTGCAGGTGTTTATACAGTCATGCCTCACACCATGTCAAAGGAACGAAAGGATTGATTTTTGATTGTTTGTGCGAATAAACAGTTGAAATACAAATTTCTTGATTTTTATTTTTGGACTCTATTAATTTTTTAAAATGAGAATGACTAGCCGCAACGTCAAGCCGCCCACAAGACAATAATATGAATGAGGAAAATGACACAAACGCCATAAAATTGGGCAGCGCCAAGTGGTAGGTATAAAGTCTTGTGTGTGGCTCCACTCATGTCATCGCTAACGTATAAAATGTCTCGGTCGAAAAACCACTTCCAAAAATTCTGGAGCCGATCGTTGCGGAAAATCCCGGTAAACTTTTTATAACTATCCGTATCTTTATCTGAGTAACTTGGCAGTGCAAAATAAAACACAGAAAACACATCACAGATAAAAATAAAAAACATCGGGACATAGATAGGGCCTACTACAGATGACCATCTGAACGGAGTGTCATATAACAATAAAGTAATGATAATTAAGAATTGAATTAACATCGAAGACAGAATGATTTGAAAATAAGTTCCGATGACGTTCATAACAGGTGTCTCTGAAGACTTGCTATGAATCCAGGCATATGTGTAAGATACAAACGCAAAACTTTTCTTGAACATGTAGTTGTTAAAAGCAAACACTGTCAAACCAATGGTGTAAAGTTGTAAATCAACATCCAAGCCCACCTTCTGTCTTGTTTTTACTACCACGGCCCACAAAAAGAAAAGCGGGACCATTGATTTCAAAATAAACGTATTTGTCGGTGTGAATCGAATGGTTTTGAAAGTTGCCACGTCAAATTTTTTATATTTTTCACTCTCCGCTTCAGTATCGTAAATTGCTTTCATCTGCACAGAAGAACTTTTGACCCCTGTTACGGTCATCGATTTGGGAATCATGATTTGCGATTGTCCAATATCACCGCTTGACAGCAATTCTTCACTTTCACTGGATTTCCCGGCACTACTTTCCCCATTCGAGTTAAGTTTTATTTTCGGAAACTCGGAGATGAGAAACATAATACGTCTTTTTTCGGATACAAAGGACCATAAAAATGAAAATACTACCGAGAAAATACTTAAAAGTCCGTAAAACGTCGATGCCCCGTTCCGCGGCTCATTGTCGTTGTACAAATATGCAACCATGATCGGCATCACTACGTATGCGACACAGAAAATTAAGACCCTAGTAGTAAATTTCTGTAATTTTTTTACAAGAATTTCGGAGCTAAGGGTATCTCCGGCGTCAGGATTAAATAAGTTCATGTTCATGTAGATGAAAGCAGAGACCATTGCCAAAGCACCAGCAATGTACCACGTTAAATAAAGGAGAAGAAGTCTTGAATTGTGCGCCCCTGTGAGATAAAAAGACTGTCCAGTAATTCCATTGATAACAAGATATGGAACTGTACCTTCTTTAGCACACTCTTCGGCACTTTTGGTAGAAGCGCCAAAAGAATTGTAAATGCAATTTTCAAAAAATGTATTTCTTTCGTCACTGCCTAGAACAGCACGTTGTGTTGGCATGGGTTCTAAAAATGCAACTGCATCGAGTCCGAATACAATTTGCGCCGTACTTGAATTTACAAGATTGTCGCTTTTGATTCTTGTCTGTGTTATGTGCGTGGAGGAATAATATGATTCGTCTTTGTTATCTTCACGTGCAAGAAAAACCGCACTTGCAACTGTAAGGGCTACAAAAACGATTGTTATTACAACTGGAAAAAACTGCTTTAGGGCTTTTGCACCAGTGTTTATTGTGGTGTTTGCTTCCATGTTAATTGTGGGTTCATTCTCCTAAATACAAAAAAAAACATTTTTGTCCAAACTATCGTACATTATAATGTGTGAAAAATATGAAATATAATAAAAAACAACACAAAAAATTGGAAGAAACAAGACGAAAGAAAGATGTTAGATGTTGGTGTGAGTGAAAATACAACTATATGTCCGATTGATTCTTCTTCTGAGCGGGTAATAAACACCGCCAGTTGTGGGTGGTGGTCACTTATGGCGTTTATGGCCTCCTGTGACAGAAAATCGTAATTTGTGAGAAGAAGTGTATTATCGTCGCGTTGTAGTAACTTCCCCCCGCGCCGGTCGAGGTCCAAAATTCTTACAATCGTTTTGCGAATATTTTCAATTAAAATTGCAATTTGCGTTTTTTATAGTTGCTTATTTGATATAGAAAATTTTGACATTTTTGTACAATATATTAAAGAACCAATGTTTATTTTTAATATCTGAAATGTTTGAAATGTCTAAAATGTCCGAAATGTCCGAAATGTCTAAAATGTCTACAAAGCATCCAAAGTCTGCAAACACAGGCGAAATGTTGTCCGAGAAACAGTACACCGAGGAGATGAAAAGGAGGGATTTGCAGGTTGCTCTGGACATCGCCGGGTTTGCTGGTATTCAAACGCGGGATAGGAGAGGCAATATTCTGTCTGAAATTTGGACAAAGTTTGGAGACTCGTCGATCAATACGACGAATTTGCTCGAGTCCGACGACATCAGAAATATCTTATTCGAACAGATCAAAGAACATCTAAGCAAAGAACGGGAATTGCTTCTCGACTCCGAAGATCCGGCTATTGTGTGCAACTGGATCTTAGATTTTGCGAATAGCTGGGAGCGGATGTTCCGATCGCGCACTGAGCAGCGGTATGACATATCTCAGATGATCCGATCGTCAATGCAAGAGAGCATCACAGAAATTGACGATCTGTTGTCGAACGTGCAGCTCGACGTTGAAACTGTCAAGGAACACATCGAGTCGATTTTGGAAGATTTACGGGACACCAACGCAGACTTACATGGCCTGCGTGGTTCGAAATTTCTCTCGGCGCACGAAGCAACGATTAGATTTTATTTTCGAAATAATTTTACAAGTCCAATTATTTCTCTGTTGGCCGGGAAGATTCTACAAAAGCGGCAGGTGTGTAACAAAGCCGGCGCCTACTCGGCAAAAGTTCAACGAAATGACGTGACGAGGGAGAAGGACGACATACTCTCCAGATTCGCAGATAAAATCGAAAGCGATGATGTTATTTTTGAGCGATGCAAGGCATTGCTGCGAGATCGAAAATCTATGAGAAAGTTTCTAACGGACCACACATTCCATGTTCATCAAGATGCAATTAACGAATACGAATCCATTTGAGTCAATCTTCTTAATAATTGAACACAAAACATCAAAAAAAAACTACGGGAAACATAAAAATATTTATCAACCGAATATATATGTCTCAAAAATATAATGCAACATGACTTCGATGGGTGAAGGTCAAACTCAAGCAAATCGTGAAATTTCACACTCCATGTATCTTAAAACGGGTGACCCCGGCCCACAAGGCGGGGGGACATACACTGGTGAGAGTAATGAAAACATCTTGAAGATGTATGAAAATATCTTTGGCCCCGCTGGTCGTGACATCAAACTAGACCAGCAACGTCACAAACGCCACCAAAGGTGGCACCTCCCAGACGCCTTGAAAGGCTCTAACCAATACCTCACTGATAGGGTCGATGGTCTGATCACCGACTCTACCAACTCCCCGTTTACCCGAAACATTCTCCCGTATGTCTACTTGGAAAATCCAGACCAGAAGTTAAAATGGAACGTATATAGTTTTGACGAGGGTATCGCGTCTCGTGTCCCATACGAGGCTGCGGCCCGCGTTCTCCCCCAGAGCAAACGCTCGTTTGCCGGGTACACTGTCCGCCAGGGTCTCGCAATTGCCATGGAGCACAACTTTATGATGTCCGCGTCGGGGCGTGAGAACTTTCGCAACCAGCTGACTCAGCTTGTCGGGTCCATCCAGATGACCAATGACATTGACGTGACCGTTGCCCTACTCACGGCCCCCTCGCACCAGCGCCACATGGACGAGAAGTACAAGGACTCGTCCAAGACGACCACACAACACTGCCGACAGTTTGTGGACCTCTTTGGCATCATGCAGAAGGTCCCCAACGCCCTTGACATCCTCATCGAGGACGCCAAGAACAATCTCAAGAGCTGGGGAAGTGCCCCCCCCACGTTTATGCTTACGAATAGTGCTCTCACCACGCAACTGACCATGCTGCCTGAGAAAACAAACTATCTGACAAACGGACCCGATGGCAAGAAGCTTCTTGCACAGGGTCCCGACCTCCCCTCGTACCGCGGGCTCTCTTTCATCCCGTCGCGCAAGTTCTCGCTTGACTCCGGGGAGGCTCCCCGCGACCTACTTCGCCGTCGCGTGCGTGTGGCCGAGTATCATCGCATCCCATACAAGCCCGGAATCGAGACACAGGAGTTCGAGTTTTACGACCAGTCGCGCGACTCGTTCTTCCGACTGTCTTACGCTGAACTAGTCAAGCTTTCCCAACTTCACTCGGAGTCCGGTGACTCGGACGGGACGGGGGGCATGGATGTGGATGGTCCGAATGGTCCGAATGGTCCGAATGGTCCGAAGAGGAAGGAGTATAGTTCGGGAACCTGGTCGATGCAGGCTGACAAGAATACGAAAACGATGCGTCTGACCCCCCCTACGGCCAAAACGTCCATGAAAAGCGTCGGTTTTACAACGACACCGGTACAAATAATAACACCCCCCATTACAACCTCCGAAAATGCACATGAAGCGGACGTGGAACAAGCGGATTTTCAGGAGGGCGAGCAGGGTAAATTTTACAGGAGACCGAATAACGTGGTAGCGCCTTATCCTACCACCAAATTCGGATTTGAAGTTGAAGATAAATTTTGGAATGATGTAAACTATTTTAAAAAAATGAGTTTGGACCAAATGAAACCAACAATACCCAATTGTTTATTCCTGCCCCACTTAATTTTCGACCAGGAATTGGGGAAGTGCCAGCTGCCTATTTTGGACCCGAGTCTGCCCGAAAATCACGTCAATCTCCACGAAAGTGGTGTTGTAAATTACAATGGCAAGATGTTACTGGGCACACCAAATCGTCTTCTTCATGGCGTAGCTCATTGTCGCCATTACAGTGAGCAGTTTGGTGGCGGCCTTTTCAATGAAAATCTCATAAACAATGCAGTTGAAGGAAAGGTTACGCGTGGATGGGATCTTATGAATGAAGATAGTGATGATGATCATGTGGCACGGGGGGCATGTGTTCTTGTCGAGGAAATTGCAGAGGTTTTGAAACCTAAAACAGAACTTATTTCAGACCTTATTAGTAGTATCGAATCTGGAACGGGTAAAATTCATGATGCAACCGAGTCACCAGAAATTAAAAAAATATTGAAAACCAAAGGTGTTTATGATATTAGTGGCCTTAAAGATGAAAAAAGGGAGCAAATTTCAAAGATTTTACTTCATGATAAGACAGTGGAGGAAATCTTGGCTGATGTCAAAACTGTCAAGATTTTTCCAAACATTTCAAATGATTTCGAACAACTATTACAGGGTAAAATTACGGAAGCTATGAAGGATTATTATGTCGGTACAGTGTTTTCCCAAATGAATACGGATGTAAGTACGGAAACACTACAGGCAATTGCAGTTAGTTGCGTCCAGAGATATGAGACCGTCCTGACACGATGGGCCCATGACATTGCAATGGATAACATGAACGGAAATGCAAATAACAATTCCCACGCAAGGCATGACTTTGAAAAGATAAAGGACGACTTGTTGCTGCATGTTACCTTAAATGTGCTTGCTACCGTGAGCGTAGACAAGATGAAGTTGGTAAGCCATGGCGATCCCACTACACTTAACCAAAAGCAACATGATTTTGCTCTGAATATCATATACCATTTCTTACAGAAGCTGCCACGTTGTCCCAATATTCATGTAGGACAGCGTGTGCCGTTGAGGCAGGCGGATTATGAATCGCCTTGTGGTATTGATCAGAATGTTTTGATTCTTCAGCATCTTGCAGCCAATATTGACATTGATGCAGCCACTTGTAAAAATTTGATGTCAAACTCCAACTACGTTATGTCTGGGATTGACACATTCTTTCAAGTTAAAGAGAAATCAGCCAAGAGTAAATTGGCATGCCTGGTTTATGCTGAATTTGGTCCTCCTGTTCAGGGACAAAACGGACAGGGTGAGTCAATTGGATTACCGAATCCAATGAAATACACGGAACACAAGCTGGAAGAGATTCAGCGTTTTGCATGTGCTGTGGCAGAGGCGGTAAAGCATAATTCTTTTGACAAAAACATGGGAACGCGTAAAATCTGGGAACGCTTTGCCAATATCATTGTACCTTCGGCAGGAGATGATCCAAGTGGCGATTTTTTTACTGGAAAGGCTGATCGCTTCCAATACGTCATTCCAAGCTACGTCTCCAAAAACAAGGGCGACAATGAATTTTGTGGAAGGGAGAAGAAATTTTATGAGAGGCCACTATACGACCTAGAGACGGCGCATTTCCTTGACAAAGGTTCTAAATTTACCCAAGTCCGCCCCACAAAAGAGAAATATACAATCGAGGCTAGTGAGTATTATGGTTATGGTCAGGGAGCACTTCTTTCAAACGCACTAAAATTCAGTAGTAGAATGCAGGAGGGTAGTACAGTCAACTCGGAGGGTCGATTTTCCACCGGTTCGGGCGTGGACAAAATCTCACACAATTACGTGCCGGCTGTTGTGAAATATCCGTGGCTATCGATTCTGAAAGGAAATCAGCCCCAAATGCGGGTGGTTCCGCAGATCATTGTAACGAACAAGAACAGACCGGAAAAAAACGAGGACCGCATCTGCGACGATGAATCTTGTGGTCAAGTACACCAGGCGGCTCGGTGGATCGAGGATAATGCTACTGCGGTATATCAGCACTTTTTGCTCTGCCTACTCGAGCGATTTTTCCGCGATGGTGCGCGACACCTTGCATGCCATACATATCTCGACGGCAATAATCTTTACCACCTACCAATCAGTCTGAAACACGGCCCCGAACTTCCGTACAATAGCAATTGGCCCGATTGGGACAGGAATGCTGCTGGTGGTGGTGCAGGTGGCCTTGGTGGGGCTTATGGTAAGCAGGACATTGTGATTCTGCGCCCCAATATTGAGCACGAGATGCTGGGTGTAGTGATGGGCCGGGGTGGTACGCAGGAGCTGGGGGCGACTTTTTGGGGCCAGACTGAGCTCTCGTGCTACGACGACGCACAGCATGGTATTTGGGGCATGAGCTACAAGTACCACGAGCGTGCGATTGTCACCAATGAGCGCAACCTGATCCGCGTCTACGACGTGGCTTTTGACGGTTACAACGGTGGTATGGACCAGAAGGTTGTTGATTGGAACAGTACCGATTCTGTGAACGAATTCCGTAACAAGACGTACGACCGTACAATGCCGTATCACGGGCCGAGTATGATGGTCATGTCCTTCCCACACAACCAGAAAATTTCACAGAAGAGCTGGCCGAATCCTATTGCTTTCCACCCACACGGTATCACCTCACCAAACCCGGAGAAGGGACCCCTTCCGGCGGACATTGGCGAGCACAGTGTGTTTTCCAGCAGGAATCCCTCGATCTGTGACCAGGCCATCGAGGCCAAGTTTAAGCGCTACTTGGATAGGCTGGACATGCACTACTGGGTGGGTGTAGAGCAGGAGTCGAGGCCCGCGGGTGAGATGTGCCTCTCGAATGAGGCGAGTCAAAATCTGCTTGCGTTCGAAGGAACGATGCGCACATACAACGCCGATGGGCGTATGGTGCACGAGACGCACGGGTCTGGTCACCTCGGGCCGAGCTACGTGGGTGTGGCGAGTGTGAGGGAGGGGCGTGGGTTGCAGAATGCAAATGCCGCGCCAACAATGCATCGCCTAATTTAACGTGTGTATACATTTTATAAATTCATTAAAACGCAAAATCAAACTTTTATTTTTTTTTGTCATCTTTGCCATAACATTTTTATGCCCCATAGTACATTGTTACCATGAGTGTTGTAGACGAACTCCGAGAATTGTTTTTCGGAGAGGAGAATATACAGCGAACTATTTATTACATTTTGAAAGATGGGTTGCAAAAATCCGATATCATAGTTCTTTTAGCAACCGTGGCTGTAGAAACACCACTTTGTGTTGCTTTTACAGAACATGGCCTCGTGCCCTTTAGAAGCGTGTATAACTTTGTTGTCTCATACCAGCATATGACACCGAAACAACTCGAATTTTGTATGTCGCAAATAAGGAACATGCGCGAGGGGACGTGTGAAACCTTTCAAAATAAGATGACACACTCTAGCTACGTTTCTGTAATAAGCAAATCGAAACAGAGAATATTCATCGACATGCGGTATTTACTGGCTTCTATCATTTCTATGATTAACAATTCTAAATTTACTAGTATAAAAAGCCACGACGTATCGAATTTGATTGTACAGCAAATTTCAAACTCCGTCTCGATTCCACGGGAAACATTGATTGCTGCCTTTAGGCTGGCAAAAAGGCAAAAATAAAAAAAATCACTTTACAAATGTGATGAGGGGCATCAAATTTACGATTTCGTCGTTGCGGTCGAATCCAAGTTCTTGGCAAATATTTAATAAATTATCATCCGGAAACAAATAGTGCTCATTGAGGTCGTTTTCGCTTATGATATTTTCGTCGTTTTTATCGATGACCCCGTAGATAGAGTTCTGGGCTAAATTGCATGGGTAGAACTTATGAAACTGCACCGTTGACGTAGGAAACATGTTCATTGTTCCAGTGTCTTTGAAATTTCCTCCAAACGTATTTGACTCGCTGTGGTCATACGGCCCACAGAATAGCCAAAACCCCTCGCGGGGGCTGACTTGATAAAGTACCCCATTATTTTGAGTATCGAGAAAGCAGCACTCACTGGAGTATCTTATTTTGTCTGTTTCGTAGATAATATCAATGTCCTGGTTAAAAGTAAAGGTGTTGGGAATGGCCATGAAATGTCGTTTCTCCTCGTCTGCGTGGTCAAGATCTCTGACCTTCACCACGTCCAGTTGCATTTTTTGAGCAAGTTTTAACGCCAGTCTGTTGTGGTTGCGCAGCGTGTTTCGCTTCAGCCATTCAATTTCCTCACATTCCAATATTTGCTTACAAGATACATGTTCCCGGCAATCCTCCCAAAAATTGTAAAAGTTTTGAGAGGCCGTTGTCAGATTTCCCTTGATAATTATGTACATTTTATGCTTTCTGGACTCGTTCGCGTTCGTGCGCAGAAATGCGTGATAGATGCCAATAACGTCTGGGATACTTTCACACCACACCCTCGAGTCCCGATCTTTCAAATGGCTCTTTGCATAACTTCCATTCTCTAAATCTTTTGTATCATTTTCTTGGATGCAGTCAAAATCAATTTCTTCGTGTTGTCTTGATCTGAGATCCTCTATCGTATTTTTGATTATTTGCCTGGCCAAGCCCAAATTTTCTGAAATTTGGATGGCGTCAGTATTCAAACAACCGTTCGTGTTTTTGTTAATGACTTCGTATATTGCCGTAACGTCAAATAGGTGTTTCGGCATTGGCAACACCGTGGCTTGGTCATCAGAATGGCACTCGAAGAAAAAGCCGTTCATCTCCTGCTTCTTGTTAATACTATGATTTGGCAAGATACTTAGCTTGGAATGCCGAGTTTTGTTCAGAATGCTGTCACAACTGTCAATTTCATCGGAAGTCAAAGAATGGTGTTTGTACTTCGAAAAAATGGCACCGTTTTGGCTCGAGATTTCCAAACAATCTTTTACATTTTTGGAAATTACAATTCAAAATATGAATACTATATACGAAGCGTGGTGTACATTTAATATTACGTATTTTTTCAATCTTAAATTCACGATCGCGTTCTGTGTCCTCATATTCACAGGTTGTATGCGTTTTATTTTTATTGTTCGTATGTGGTGTTCGGTGTAGTATTATTCGACTCCCCCCCCCGACGTCGATTTGGAATGTAAAGGAAATTTCCTCCAAAACAACACAATACAACATTGCCTATGACTATTCGGAACACCACTTATCTCAGTTTGAACACGGCAAATCGAAAATTTTGCCCGCGTTTTACGAAATAATATCAAATCAAGACACAAGGCCGAATTTAAACAAGAACTCAATGGTCACCACGATCACCTATGAAACATCAATTCATCTTATTCCGATATTCAAATCCTTCTTGCATGCAAATTCTGTGCGTATACCAATTTACAAACAAATTTTTGTACAGCGAGAGCTAAATAACATTGCGTATTATTACTACATAACGGTCAAGCCGCCATACGTCGTTAGCAACGTGCACTTGCATGGAAAAATATTACTTCTTGAAAATCAATACAAGGTAGTCAATATGGATTATAATTTTGATTTGTCGTTTTACGCTTCTTTTTTGCGGTCAAAAATCAACAGAGAAATTGAAAAATCTCAAAATCGAGATATAGAAATTTCAATCGCAAACTTCAAAATATTTTGAAATGTTTGAATTTTAATTTTTTTTTGTTTTACTATTTTTGATCATTTAAATGTGTTCAAATTTTCACGCCTGCGTTTTTTTCCACAATTGTGGCCATTTGGATTATCAGAAGGTTAAAATACAAAATGTCCGACAGTGAGGATCAGACTGGGTCGAAGAAAAAGGCAAAGGGTGCGCCTAGGAAGGCGCTTGCAGCCACAAAGAATCGCTCGGCCAGGCCATACAAGCGCCTCGACGCTGTTATTCTTTCCAAGAGAAAGAATGACATGAGTAAGCGGGTTGGGATTCTTCGCGCAAAGCTATGCATTTTAGAGGATAGGTTGGAAAAGCTCACGGAGGAGGAGACGGTGAGGAGCGCACCGATGCCGGCAGAATAGTATTTCTGAAATTTAATAAAGTTCATTTAAATCCGAAAATAAGCGTAAAATGTATATAAAGCAAATGACACAGAAAAAATGGGAAATGTCATGCAGAGAACAAAGGACAATGTAATTGCACCTCTTGCCTTTTGCCCCCCACCGGAAGCAGTTGGTCGAAACACCATTAACATTATAGATTGCAGTGGATACAATATAGCTGTGAAGTTGATAACCGGGGAGAAGAAGGACAAGCTTATTATATTTAGCCACGGAAACGGAGATGATTTGACGACTAGCTTAGAGTACCTGGATTTTTTGCATAAAGTGGGTGATTGGTGTGTATTGAGTTATGACTACTTTGGGTATGGATTTTCAAGTCATAAACAGACGACCGAAAAAAATATGGGAGACTGCATAGAAGCTGTGGCAGCCTACGCTACTAAACACTTGAAGTTCAAAAAAGAGAATATTATGCTGATTGGCAAATCTCTTGGATCAGTACCGACTTTGCATCTGGCAACGCACGTAGATTACTCAGAGCAAATATGCGGAACAGTCCTTGTTTCGCCGCTCGCATCGGGTTCGAGGGTAATGTTAGCAAATGTTCCAAAAATGCCTAATCGTGTCAAAGATTTCTTTGATTCGATTTGCTTCGACAACTTGCACAAAATATCCGAAGTGGAGCGTCCAGTGTTCATGATACACGGTATAAGTGACACTTTGATTACTAAGTCACACACAGAAGCACTACTTCTGAACACAAGAGAGCAATTTCGATATAACACTTTGTTTTTGAGAGGTGGTCACAACGACATAGAAGAACTGAACAAGACACTAATTACAAACGAAATTAAAAAATTTACGAAATATTGTGAAGAAAAGACAACGTGTGATTACAACTACGAGTAAATTTGTTTACAGCAAAAAAATTTGAATAGACTCTTTTTTGCGGAAAGTGCTCATATCAGTCAAATTAAAGATTTTATTGAATGACAATTAACGCAGAGTGGTCAAAAATTTTAAAAACGGCATGTCCGGAGGCATACTCTGCGGACAATTTGAACAGACCGAAGGCAGTTTTTGTTGATGGCCAGATCAACCTCATGAAAAGTGACTGGATTGTCACATGGGACCAGTTTGTGTACCATCAATATATTCGCATGATCGACCGCTTCTTTGCGCAGGGAATCAAAGTAGTAATTCTTGGATTTGACGATTATAGATTCGTACCAAGTGCAAAAAATATGACTCAAAGTAAAAGATCAAAGTCGGTTCCAAAGTACGAATTTGAAGACAGCCACTCGCTTCCAAAGGGATTACCCGTAAACTGGGCAGGTGCGATGCGCAACAGAACTTTCAAAGTAAAGGTGATTAATTTGGTATTTGAAAGCTTACAAAAAAAGTACGAAAATTTAGAAAAGGGGACGTTGTTTTTTGACTTTGACAAAGTGACGAGGTTTGGGGATGAGTGTCCGCTACCTGACATTTTTTCTGCAGCGCATGGGAGTTCAATGAAAAGAGGGGAGTGCGACGTGAAGGCATTCTCGTGGGTAGGATTTTCCCCACTTCAGATAGAATCGACGGATGGGGACTTTATTCCAATGTCACTGCTACAGACAATGAAGAACCCAGAAAACAAAATAATTCTGCACAGAATGAAAACAAAACTTAAGGATGCGGGGAAACGAACCAACGAAGGAAGCTTCAAAAGAGAATATGAATTCGTCAACATTTCAATTTTGTACAATTTCTTAAGTTCGGAAAAACGGCCTATGTTCCACAATCATATGCAGGATGAGTGCGAAATGAAAAACAAGGCAGTCGAAATAATGTCGACATTAACTTCCTTGACCGGGTGTGACTTCTGCATGAATTTACCAAAGATTGGACCAACTACGGTCTGGAAGTACAGAAAATTGATTGCTGATACAGATATGAAAAATACAGAGGGACTTCTGACATATTTGATAATTTTATACCAAGAAATTTTCAAAAAACATTTGACGGTTTTATCAATTGATGCGGTGAAATTGATAATTGAGAATGGTGGGATACAAGCGGCCGTCGAACTGTATCGCAAAGTCTACAGCTCATTGCAGAGAAGCAAACTGTCAGACAGTGTAAAATCATCTCTTTTTACCCCCGCGAGGCTGCTTGCACACGTCAAAAATGTCCAGTGGACTATTTCTTACTGGAGTGATCTCCACTTTTACAAAGAGCCCCTAGAAGGTGACTTTGGCTACACTGTCAAGAGTGGCAAAAAGATTGAATATCAGGGATTGTGAAGAGTTGTGGAGCATTTTTTTATATTGAATGAAATAAAAATAGTATTAAAGTGTTTCCATGAAACTTTAAATGTCAACGTATTTTAGATTTTGCAATGTATTTTGTCAAAATGTGGCTTTGTTCGTTATTTGTATTTTCTATGCAGTGAGGTTCGACGACAAGAACAAGAACAAAATCGAATCAGTTATTTCACCCTACATTTACAAGTTGCATGCAATCAATCCAGAATTGTCCGATATGCGGTTCGAAGACCAAGGCGTGGAGGTACCGTCCAAGTGGCAGTCCTACAAGTTCCAAGCATTGGCAGAGTCTGGATGCCTTGATCAGCATTATTACAATAAAACTACCATAAAAAGTACATTCAAGGACATAACCATGGACACTACCATATGGACTGGCAGCAACAATACCACTGGACTTTCAAATTTAATGCAAAATCCTACGAACTGGGACAAGCAAAATGAACATATTGTTTGTAAATGTATCAAAGATATTGATTTAACTGATGCAGATGCTTCAAATTTCTATGAAACACACGAGAAATTCAAAAAAAAAATCAAGGACACGTGCTACGACGATAACAAAATTCCCATTTTTTCTGTTGAATCATTTGAAAATGTTAACGTGGAAAATGTAGATAGGCATTTTTCTCGATTTATGCTTGGAATCCTTCTTCTAGTCTTTTATGCATGGAGTTTAAGTGCAAAATCGTGGACTGACGCTGTTTTCTTTCAAGAACAAGATATTATGCGGGGACTGGTGCGGGGACTGGAATATTTTGGAAGATTTTATATTTTTGTTGTAAATCCACTTACTATTATTGTTTGCTTTATTATTTTTGTTAGTAGGTGTTTTAGTGATATTCCTAATAGGGAACTAGCAAATTCTGATGCATTCGACAAGTTGATTATGTCATTGGTAATCATCGCATTTGTATTCATTGTACTTTCAATCATTGGTCTCTACATGATAATGTTTTCAGATAGTGAAAATCCATTGAGACTGGTACCAAGACAAGCAGACGTTGGAACATTGCCGACGATTCCAAAAGGTTTAGTTTCATTTCGTTCCTCCGCTGAATTAAGAACCATAATGGACTATTCTTTTGTGTTAGGTGGTACAATTGCACTTATTTATGCTTCTATCATGTCCGGGATTTCGTCACTTGCTTCAATATGCACCTTATTCATATTGGCAATATCTATTTTCTACAGCATTCATGTCAATTTTTACATGCGAAACCAACTTGATGTGATTATGTCGAACCTAGACGAAAAAACAAGAGGTCATGTATTTAACACTGGAGGCAAAAAACTAGAAATCGGTGAAGTAGAAACGATTGAAGTTGGATTGCGGCCCTTTGCAAACTCAATTGTGATGACACGATTGGCCTATTTGATGTATACTTTAACGTTATTAATCTCTATCGTGTTTATGGCCAGGGACACCCCTGTAGCATCGGAGTCCTACATTTTGTCATACCAGGTAAATTGGATTGTACTTGTGTTCCTCACATTGTGTACATTCTCATATGATTTTTTCAACGAGGTGCAGCAGAAAATCATCAAATACATGGATCACGATTTGATTGTGTACGCAATCATCTTTATTTCGTCTCACGTTTTCTACATTGTAAAATGAATTTATTAATTATTTTTAAAGCTTTGTTTTATTAAATAAAAGTAATACAAAAAATCAATGAAAATCACCGCTTCAAATAAAAACCAATTGTATGCAATTTGCATTCGTCGACGTCATTTGAAAACCAGAGGCAATTTCTATTAAAAACTCCAAAGGAACTTAAAAACTTTGATTTGTCATTATGAATTCCAATTTTTTTAAAAGAATTCATATGTGCTTTTTTGAATTTTTTTCTACAATCAGGAAAATTGTCAATATCATCAATTTTGATTTCTTGTCTGTACCGCGCCAATGTTCTGTCGCCGTGCGTCAGCAGCGAATAGCAATATAGATTAGTGTCCTCCATTTCGACGTCAAAGTAAAACACTCGTAAGCTTATCACATTTTTGAATTTAGTTTCTAGACTGAGTGTTAACTGTGGTATTTCTGTTTGCACTTCATTGTCGTGTATTTTTATTTTCTTGTAATTGTATTTCGAATTTAAATTGTGTGGTTGGTTTGACTGCCATTGTTTCATGGCATCCAAAAAATCAGAGACACTGTTTGAACGCGAATGTGGGTGTTTCAAGAAATATTCTGCCATTGATGTGGATATCAGGTCATTTATTCCAGATTCATTTTTCCTAACTACTGATATTTGCTTATTCAAAACAATTTCATTTTTCGAATTTAACTCTTCAAATTCAAAACTTAAAAACAAATATCTGCTTATTGGCAATTGAAAATCTTGATATATATACAAGCTTTTTGAAATTAATTGTTCATCAGTTGACTCATTTCTGTTGAGCTTTCTACTCCGGTAGATTCTATTTTTTCTTCGGAAGATAGTCGTATAGGTCTTTCAACCCTTTTACCATTTAAGAAATAGTAAGTAGTAACATGGTTGATAACCATATCTGCCGCTATTCGAACAAGCATGAAATCTACCTGTGTCAACGCCACAAATAGCCCCAATACTCCCATGATGACACTGTATATCGTAAAAATTTGAATAATAAGTAAACACTGCCACTTCTCGTATGGGATTTCCCTGGTTTTGTGATCTTGAACCGTATTTGTTATCCATGGCACAATGGCATCACTAGAAAATGCCGCAACTGCAGTCGAGATGAATGTGTAGAACGCTACTAATAGCCACCTATCCCATGAATCAATGGCCACCCCGAACAGTTTTGTTTTTTCATTTGGTCCAAAACTTAGAAAATTGCTTTCATCTTCTAACATGATATAAACAAAGAAGGAGGATGATACAACCGTCCAAATGAAAATCAAGCCAATTACGAATCTTTTTTCATTGAACAAATATTCCAAAAAATTGGTTGCAATTGAAAACGTGCAACTCATTCTATATACAAAATCAAAAACTTTGTATTTTCACAGTGCTCAAAAGATTTATTCGATGACCAAACCAGATAATCAACACCCTTGAACTCAACCATACCAACCCAAACAACTCAACCCAACCCAGCAACCAATGCTCGACACAAAAATCAAACCCTTACTACCACTCAATGGTCTCGATTTGTCCCAGCTTTGGTGTCTCAAACACTAAGACAGGGGAGCCCATCACGCTATCGCAAAATGTATTCTCACTACCAGAATCCACCGGTTCAGACGTTGACCCCTTTGTTATACAATTCTGCAACCAACCTGGAGTTCCGTCAAAAATTGAACGTGTCGTTTCTGGAATTTGCGAATTCTCCATTTTCGGACTTTGAATTGGAGTATTGGAATACGATTGAAGGCCTGGCGATCTGTTGGCATGAGATGGTACAACGACAGGCGAGTTGAATATCCCAGAATGCTCAACCTCATCAAATGTTGGTAGTGGGGTCTGAGGGGTCCGAGGGGTCCGAGGGGTTCGAGGGGTCAGAGGGGTCCGTGGAATCTTTCGAACCTTGGTGCTGTTTAAAAGCTCATCCACGGAATTTCGAAACGGTGACTCAAGAAACGGCAAACACGGCATGTCTTCTTGTAAAGAAGGCACATGTCGACGAGGCGGTGGAGATTGCTGATCGGGTAGCATTGACTCCTTGTCGTCGGGCGTTTTCACTTTCCTCAAAAAGGGGAAGTTTTTCCTTTTCTTACTAAAAGTCCTTGGTGCTTTCAGATTGTATGCAACCGACTTCCCCTCCCTCTCCCTTTTGCGTACCAGATCGTATTTGTATACAACCTTCCCCGCATCCCCTTGGAGTACAGCAATGTATCCACCCTGTTCTCCCGCTTCAACTTCATCCATACATCCACCCATGTAATGGTTTGATGTGGCAGCTGGCATAGCCTTGGCTTTGGGAGGTGGCATCGCCTTGGCTTCAGAAGAAATTTCGGATGCTTCAATGTCACTCAGTTTGCGTCCGCCACCATGCCTTCCACTTGCCGTGCTATAAACGACCGAGGAAGCCCCAAAAAGGACCCCCATGCCTTGCGCGGGTGAAGGCTGCTGTCCCTGCGCGGGTGAAGGCTGCTGTCCCTGCGCGGGTGAAGGCTGCTGTCCCTGCGCGGGTGAAGGCTGCTGTCCCTGCGCGGGTGAAGGCTGCGGTCCCTGCGCGGGT
>Ga0315330_10000767_pt1 | contig 20875 bp, 18 predicted proteins | sample M140m34915metaG_FD_203453 | JGI IMG/M metagenome (GOLD analysis project Ga0315330, IMG submission 203453) | Ammonia-oxidizing marine archaeal communities from Monterey Bay, California, United States - M1 40m 34915 | ecosystem: Environmental > Aquatic > Marine > Intertidal zone | place: USA...
GCGCGAGCGCCACCTCGTAGGGATTGCCCGACGTCTCGACGCACGCCTTGAGCGCGAAGACGTACAGGACCAGGAACGGCAGGTGGTGGAGGCCCAGGCCGAAGAGGTTGATCCGACGCTTCTGCGATGTCACCTTGGCGATGTTCGCCGGGTACGTCAGGTGGAGCCTCCCCATGGCGATGACTTACGTAGGGGACCCCGGTGCGTGCGAAGGTCAAATGCCAACGCCGATGCCCCGATCTTTTCAGATCCGCCGCACCGACAGTACCCCTCGGACCCGATGGGCAGTCTCGGAGACGCGATCGATGCCGACGAGCGAGGCGCGTCGTATCGTGACACCAACAAGACACTCCGCGAACCGAAGGTCGAGAGATGTGGCGTCTGAAGCGCGCGTCACTGTGGTCTCACGAGCGCCCCTTCGCCTATCGAAAAGTCACCGCGGAGTTCGGCCAACCTGCCAACGCACGATCGGAATTTTATCCGAACGATGGACCCGCCGGCCTCCCGCTGCCACTTAGGGACGCACACTCGACGCGTCATATCCAATCCGCCATGGGCATCAAACTCGGCTGCAAGGAGGACCTCACCGGCAAGGTGGCGATCGTCACCGGCGCCAACACCGGCATCGGCCTGCAGACGGCCAAGATGCTCGCCGACGCAGGCGCGCACGTCGTCCTCGCGTGCCGATCCGCCGAGCGCGCCCGCCCCGCGATGAAGCTGGTCACGCAAAGCCCCAAGGCCAGCGCCGAGGTCATCCCCTTGGACCTCAGCGACGTCGACTCCGTCAAGTCCTTCGCCGCCGCCTTCCTCAAGAAGCACGGCGTGCTGGACATCCTCGTGAACAACGCGGGCCTCAACACCACCGGGTCTTACAAAGGACCCACCACCACCAAGCAGGGCTACGAGATCTGCATGGGCACCAACTACTTCGGGCACTTCGCCCTCACCGCGCTGCTCATGCCCGCTCTCCGCGCCTCCCCGGACGCCCGCGTCGTCGCGCTCTCCTCCGTCACCACCTGGTTCGCGTCGAACAAATACCAGTTCTACGTCAAAGGCGAGTCCAAGACGAAAGGTAACTACGCGGCGTCCAAGCTCGCGTGCCTCGCCTCCACGATCGAGTCACAGCGCAGGATGGACGCCAAGTTCCCGGACAACACGGTCAAGTTCGTCGCCGCGGACCCGGGGTTCGTGGCGAGCGACGTGTGGCGCAACTACAACGTTGTTTTTCGCACAGTGGCGGGCGCGCTTGCGCTTAACACGGCGGAGGGCGCGCTGTGCTCGGTGAAATGCGCGGCGGTCGGGGCGATCAAGCCCGGTGCGCTGTACATGCCCTTCAAGGGTGTGAAGATGTCGTCGCTGTTCGGCCTGAACAAGAGGCTGGCGTACGACCTGGGGATGCCGTTCCTCACGAGGCTCTTCCACGGCTTCGCGAGCGACAGGCCGGCGCCGAAGGCTAAAAGTAAGGAGGCGACGGCGACGCTGTGGAAACTGAGCGTGGAGTTCTGCAAGGATAACGGCGTCGGTGACAGCGTCCTCCTCGAGGTCTAGGTGGCGGTGGGAAGGACGAGTATCGATCATGGGATGTAAGGGAACGAAGGACGTCGCGCGAATCAATCGCCAAAAAACTAAAATCGAATCCGATAACCAAAAGCCTCGTCACGCCTCGACCACCTTCCAAGGGATGTCCTGGCCCGCGTAGAAGGGCACCACCACGTCACCGCCGAACTCGTACTCAGCCGGGCACTCCCACGCCTCGCGGACCAAGGTCACGCTCCCTTCGTTCCGTGGCACGCCGTAGAAATCCGCCCCGTTGTGGCTAGCGAAGGCCTCCAGGTTTTCCAACTTGCCCTCCTTCTCGAACGCCATGGCGTAAAACGGGAGCGCGGCGTGCGCGGAGAACACGCCCGCGCACCCGCACGCGCTCTCTTTGGCACCCTTGGGGTGCGGCGCGCTGTCCGTCCCGAGGAAGAACTTTTTATTCCCGCTCGTCGCGGCGGCGGCGACGGCGACGCGATGCGATTCTCGTTTTAATATCGGAAGGCAGTAGAGATGCGGCCTGATGCCGCCAAGCAGCATGGCGTTCCTGTTGAGTAGGACGTGCTGCGGCGTGATGGTCGCCGCGACGTTATCCCCTTGTGCCTTGCAAAACTCCACCGCTTCCTCCGTGGTGATGTGTTCCATCACGATCTTCAGCCCCGGCACTTTGTCCACGAGCTTGGCCAAGACTTGGTCGAGAAAGACGCGCTCGCGATCGAACATGTCCACGCTCCCGTGCGTCACCTCGCCGTGAACCTCCAGTACCAAACCGAGCTCCGCCATCTTCTCCAGCGCGGGCATACACTTGTTCACGTCCGTGACGCCCGCGTCGGAGTTCGTCGTGGCGCCCGCGGGGTAGAGCTTGCACCCCCGGACGAAGCCCGACGCGGCGGCCGTCTCGATCTCTTCGGGGGATGTGTTGTCGGTGAGGTACAGGGTCATCTGGGGCTCGAAGACGACGCCGGGTGGGACCGCGGCGAGGATCTTGTCCCTGTACACGCCCGCGTCTGCGGTGGTGCGGACGGGCGGGACGAGGTTGGGCATGATGAGCGCGCGCTTGAAGACGCGCGCGGTGAAGGGCACCACGCTCGTGATCTTAGCGTCGTCCCTCACGTGCAGGTGCCAGTCGTCGGGGGCGGTGATTGTGAGCTTGTCGGTGGACGCGGAGACGGTCGTCATGCGCCTGAGCGCGCGACGGGTCACGGGCGCGGCGCGGCGGAGCATGCCCGCCACGGGGAGGGACAGGACGGCCATCATCGTATCGGCGGCTCCGGTTGTGACGGTCGGAGTTCAAAAAGCGATCGAAAAGCGGAGGGTTGCCGAGTCATCTCACGTCATCTCTCACAACGAACTGCGCTTCGGGGAGGCGGCAGACGCATCGCGAGAGAGTCGAGAGGGTGTCAGCGCGCGCGCGATCCGAACATGGCATCTCGAGGAGCCCGCAGACTCATCGGGCTGGCTTCCCTGACCCACACCGGGCACTGGCTCGCCGCCGAGGGCGCCCGCGACGTGGGAGGAATCAGGTCGACGATCGGGAGTTTGGTAAATCTCCGGGGTGCCCTCAGGGGCTTCCACACCCCGGTGCTCGCGGCGGGCAACCTGAGCCTCGAGGTCCCCGCGTTCTGCGTGTGGGGCGCCAACACCGCGGTGGGCAAGACGCTGGTGTCCGCCGGACTCGCGCGCAGCGCCCGCAGGCACGGACTCCCAACCTTCTACCTCAAGCCCGTGCAGACCGGATTCCCAGACGACTCGGACGCATCGTTCGTCGCGGAGAAAGCCACCGGCGCGATCGGCCAGGGGCCCAGCATGAGCACGATGGGACACCACGCCGCCACCGCCGCCGGGCGCGCCTCGGGCGGGACGGACCTACCCCTCACCGACGGCGGGGGACCGACCGGTAACTTCTGGTGAGTGAGTTATTTTAATCATCATACGGGCAATTAGATTGACGTCGTGTTTTGTTTTTTTACAGGGCGCACACCGAGTACGCGTGGCGCCGAGCCGTCGGCCCGCACGTCGCCGTCGCCGAGGAAGGACGGTTCGTATCCGACAGAGCCGTTCTCGCGTCCATGACCCAGCAGCTCGCGCAGTTCGCGGACACCGTCGTGGGGCCCAACGAACGTTCGGGCGGCGCGGGAATCGCGTTGGTTGAAACCGCGGGCGGCGTGTGCTCCCCAGGTCCGAGCGGAACTCTCCAGTGCGACTTGCTTCGACCGATGAGAATGCCCGCGATCTTGGTGGGCGACGGTAACCTGGGCGGGATATCCACCACGCTGACGTCACTCGACGTGTTGTCCATGCGGGGGTACGATGTCGTGGCCGTGGTGGTGGCTGACGGCGGGTCTGGCCTGGGTAACTCGGACGCCGTCGAAAAGTACGCGGAGTCGGTTCACGGGTGCCCGACTTTCCGGCTGCCGCGGGTCCCCGAGCGCAGGGTGGTTGGCGGGGGCGCGACCGCGGGAAGCGGCGAGGAGATATTCGAGTGGATGGACGAGGGTTCCGCCACGTTCGACGCGCTGCTCGGGAGGTTGGTGCGATGGCACGACGCGAGGATCGCGAAGTTGCAGGGTACTCCCGACGAGGCTCGTAAGATTCTGTGGTGGCCGTTCACGCAACACGACATGGTCCCGAGGGAGAACGTCGCCGTGATCGACAGCAGGAGCGGGGAGGACTTCGGGATATACGTCGAGGACGCCGAGGGCGCGGGGCCCGGGTCGGTGCAGCTGCGGTTCGACGGCGCCGCGAGCTGGTGGACCCAGGGCGTCAGTAAAGAGCTCCAGCACAGACTCGTGCGAGCGGCGGCGCACGCGGCGGGTCGCTGGGGGCACGTCATGTTCCCCGAGAACGCCCACGACGCCGCGCTGGACGCCGCCAGGGGTTTACTCCTCGGCGCCGGCCGGTCGTGGGCCACACGGGTGTTCTACTCCGACAACGGGTCCACCGCCATGGAGGTTGCCGTGAAGATGGCCATCCGAGCGTATTACGTCCGGAAAGGTCACGTCGAGGCGGGCGCCGCGTCCGCGATTGACACCGCGGATACCCTCCCGCAGGTGCAGGTGCTCGCGCTGGACGGTAGCTACCACGGGGATACGCTCGGTACGATGGACATGCAGGCGCCGAGCGTGTTCACCGGCCCGCTCCAGACGCCGTGGTACAAGCCTCGGGGTTTGTTCATGAACCCGCCCACGCTGCAGTTGCGGAAAGGTCGGTGGGTGGTGACGCAGCCGACGGACGGGATCAGGCCCGAGTTCGCGGCGGTGGGTGGGAGCTGGGGCGTGGACGAGGCGAGTACCGGGTGGGAGACACGCGGTGGGGCTTTCGACTGGGCGACGAGGGACAAAAGCGAGCTATTCGGGGTATACCGCGGCGCCGTCGAAAAGATCCTCGACGATGTTGAAGCGGATCCGAACGCGGCCCCGGTTGCGGCGCTCGTCATGGAGTGCGTGCTACACGGCGCGGGTGGCATGGACCTCATCGATCCCCTCTTCCAGCGCGTCCTCATCTTGACGTGCAAGGAGCGGGGCCTTCCCGTTGTTCTCGACGAGGTATTCGCCGGGATCTGGCGGCTCGGAGCCGAGGGGGCGTGGGAGCTCTTGGGCGACGGGTGTGCCCCCGACGTGTCGTGCTACGCCAAGCTCCTCACCGGCGGGCTCGTGCCGCTCGCGGTCACCGCGGCGACCGAGGAGGTCTTCGACGCCTTCAGGGGACCGACGAAGATGCACGCGCTGCTCCACGGGCACTCGTACACGGCGTACCCGGTGGGGTGCGCCGTCGCGGCTGAGGCGCTGAGAATGTACCGGTGCGTTTCTTTTCATTTTTGCTGCATCGGCGATTAGACTGACGACTTGTTTTGTTCATTCACAGGGACCCCGAGGCGAACCCGAACTTGATCGTGGAGGGCGTCGACGCCGGGGGCGGGTTTCGCGGTGGATCCGACGGCGGGCTGCTCATCGACCGCGAGCAGCCCAAACACGGACGCGGTCCCAACGCGACGCTGAGGCTGCGGGAGCTCTGGGACGTCGGTGCGGTGAATGAGTTATCGATGCTTCCCAACGTCAAGGGCGTCACGTCCATCGGTTGCGTGCTCGCGGTGGAGGTGGACGACGGGTCCGGGGGCGGGTACAGCAGCGGCGCCGCGAAGGAGATCGTGTTGAAGCTCCGGGCGCACTCCATCCAGGCCAGGCCGCTGGGTAACGTGCTATACGTGATGTGCGCGCCGACGACGGCGCCTGAGCGGTGCGCAGAGATTTTGCAGTCTGTGACGCGGGAGTTGCAGGCGGCGGCGATGGGCGACGACGACGACGCTTGGTGACTTGGTGAGCCGATGGTGTGTCGTCGCCATGCTCGAGTAACTCTTACGCGTACACGAATCTCGTTTCTTTTTATGTTACAAAGTGCACCGGGGTACTTTAGCGTCATTTATAAACCTTGACGATGGAGTCCACGTCTTTTCTGCACACCGCGCATTTAGGCAGCACCGACGCCATGAGGGTCCCCGCGCACCGCTCGCACATGGACAGGTGCCCGCACGGGTGCATCAGGTGTGTCCTGGGCGCGTCGAGGCACACGATGCACTCGCCGTCCTTGAGGGAATCGCCCTTCGGCGACGTCGGCGACCCGTGCTGGTCCATCAGGCTCGGTTCTGACGCGCCCCTCGTCACCAGGCGACCCTCGGTGCCGCTGTCCCTCTCCTCCATCTCGCGTTGCTGCAGCTTATCCCGCTGCAGCTCCTCCTTCAGCTGCGCCCCGTCCTTGCGATAGTCCACCACGTACTCCGGGATGGGTTCCACCCGGACCTCGTCGCGAACCCCGCTCCGCTGCACGTACGGATTAGCCGACGGGCCCGCGTTGTCGTATCCCATGTTGTTCAACTTGCGCTGGTGCGCGTCGTTGATTTGCCCGTACTCAGTCACGCTGACGCGCCGAGGGCGGTCGCGCTCGTCGTAGACGATGACAGTCTCCTCATCCTTCTTGCTTCCGCACGCCCCCATGCCGGAACCCTTCGCGTTCGACCCGCGTGCGCGCCCCTATGTTGAAGCGCCCCTTCGACTGCTCGGCAGGAAAACAAGATGCTACGTGGCCAAACTGGCACCAAACTGGCGCTAACATTTACGAAGGAGGGAGTAAACCTTTCCCGATTGCGGGCGGCGCGCTTTCGTGAAGCGCTGCTCGACTCGTCCGTCAAGGACCGCGCACTCTCGGGTACCTTCGGTCTATTCGTATCATCATAGACTAGAGTCTAATACACACGCGACGCGCTCACTGGAACATGTGGCTGTTGCTGGCGTACTGCATGGGCCTGGACGGCGGGTGCGGCACCGCTTCAAACTGCGTAAAGTGCGGCGTCATGTCGCTCTCGAACCGAATGAACGCGCCTTTGTTCCCCATCTGGTCGCAGTAGTTTGGCGCGCTGAACACCGTGATCAGCTTGCCGTCGTGGTCCACCTCGAATCCCTCATCCTTCACCTCGTGCGAACGCACCACCAGCTCCAGGTTGTTCAATTCCAAAAATTTCTTTGTCACGTCGGCGCCGAACGCGACGCCCACGCCGCGTTTGCTCGGCTGCCGCCCCGGCATAGGGCCCGGATCGCTCCACAGCATCTCGCAGAACTCGCCGCTGTCGGGCGGCTCGTGGAACCTGTCGATCTTACGCAGGTCGTCCAAGGTGACGCCGTCCCTGCTGAACAAACCGCCGTGCACCACGAAGACCTTCGTCCCGAGCACGATGGCGAGGGGCAGGTACTGAAACACCTCCTGGAAGAGATCTGCGAGTTTCACGGAGTACTTCGCCTTGACCTCACCGTCGAAGCCGTACATCTTGTTCATCGCCGCCGTCTCGTGGTTGCCGCGAACGAGGTGGACGCAGGACGGGTCCATGCACTTGTACGCGAGCAGCGTCATGATCACCTCGGTGGAGTACGACCCGCGGTCGACGAAGTCTCCGTTGAACAAATACGGGTTACTCGCGCTCGGGTGGCCGTTGAGGTCGAAGATGTTGCACATGTCGAAGAACTGCCCGTGCACGTCGCCGCACACGGTGAAGTGCGTCCCTTCCGGCACCGGCACGTCCACCAGCGTGGGCAGCGCCTCCAGGATGGCTTTGGACTGCATCAAAATCTCAAAGGCGTACTTGAACGCGAGCGTCTTCTGGTCCTTGAACCGCGCGATCATGTCCTCGACGAAGGCTTGCGTGATGACCTTGTCGTCGCCCAGATGTGCGCCGTCGTACGTCGAGTCGATGACCATGGCGTCGACGTCCACCGTGTCGGAGATCTTCACGAGTTCGTCCTCGGGCGCGGCGATGGCTTCCTCGAATCTCTTCTTTCTCAGCGCGTTCTCGCACTCCTTGAGCTTCAAGCGCCCGTCCCGGTCCTGCGGCTGCATCCGGCACACCGTCTTGAAGTCCTTGAGCGCATCGGCGAGGTGTCCGAGCGCGTACTGCGACGTCCCGCGGCGATAGTACGCCTTGATGTAGTTCGGGTCGGACTCGACGGCGCTGGACGCATCTGCGATGGCGCTGCCGTAGTTCTCCAGTCTGACGTGTGCGAACGCGCGGTTGGATAGGAGGACGGCGTTGTTGGGTGACACCTCCAGCGCGCGGCTGTACGCCTCGACCGCCTTGGCGTATTTGTGCTCTGTGGAACGCGCGGGACGGCGGCGGTCAGGTTAGCGGGCGAAACCGCGGATCGAAAACCTTCGGATCGGAGCGTGACGTGGGAATACCGAGAGACGCGCACCTTTGAACAGAGCGTTCGCCGCAGCCTTGAGACTTTCCGGGGTTTCGCCCATGCCTACCAACCGATCACACCAGAGAGGCCTACGCGATGGCGCGCCGTGAAGTGAGCGGGATCTCGGTATCGGGTCTCTACTAGAGGGCTCGTCTCAGATCGGCGCGAGTGAAACGTGCGGGTCGTCGATCATTCGCCGTCTTTTTGCCTGATCGGTGGTTCGATAGGCAAAATACGATTTGACCCATGGTTGCTTTCAACATTGATCGTGAATTTGAAAGTAAATCGAACCGTCGACTCCGGTGCTGTGGGCCTCAAATCGGCAGATCGGCACCACACGTCCCGGAAAAAGTGCTCAACACCCATCGCAGATCGACGGCGCGCCACACACGGACGACGGACACCATGCCGACCGCGGATGACACGAACAACCCGTTCCTGGGCCTGCCCCACTACGTGACGGGCACGTACACGCGCAACAGCACTTTCCTGGACGACGTGGAGTACAGCCGCGCCCTGGACGTCTTCGTCAAGGGATGCGCGGACATATTCCTGACGGACTCGCAGGGCAACGCGATGCTCGGCAAGCGCAAGGTGGAGCCGCAGCCGGATTGGTGGTTCCTCGGCGGCCGCATGAAGGCGGGCGATACCATCGAGGAGGCGGCCGCGCGCAACTGCAAGCGCGAGACCAAGCTCGAGATCGACCCCTCGCGGTGGTCGTTCGTGTGCGCGCAGACGATGTTGTGGCAGTTCCGCAAGCAGGAGCCGTGCGGGAACGGCACCGCGGACATCAACGTCATCATGACCGCGGAGATCACCGACGAGGAGAAGGCGTCGATGGTGATGTGCAACGAGGAGTACGAGACCTGGGGCTGGTTCCAGCCCGAGGAGCTCCTCGCGGAGGGCGCCGAGATCAAGCTCCACCCCGTGCTCAGGCGCGGACTCACGGAGCTGGTGAACAACCACATCAAGCAGGAGCTGCACAGGAAGGTTTGCGAGGGTGGGAGCGACGCGGAGATTGCCGCGCTGGTGAAGAAAATATACAGCAAGGGTCACGACCACTTCGTCTGAGACAAAGTCGGTCAGTGATGAACGGACACCCTCGGGCTCCACCCGGATCGATCGATCATTTTATTTAATTCGCACAAAAAGCTGCGCAGTTTCGTCGTCGTATCGTTACAAGGGATCCTAGTAGGAACCTCAGTTGGTCGCCTCGGAACCCTTCTTCCCGCCTTTCCTCTTACCCGCCATCGCCAGCGTCGCGGCGCTGAGACCCCTGCTCTTCCGTGCCGTCTGCTTGGGCCGAATGTCAACCGCCGCGGCGATCGAGTCAAACTTGCTGCCAACCGCCGCCGCCGCCGTCTCCGCCTGAGCGTTGGTCTCCCCGCCGGACGCGAGGGTCGCGCCCGCCGCGAGCCGTGACCCGAGCCCGCCGCCGCCCAGGCCCTTGGACCCGCCCAGGCCGCCCAGGCCGCCGCCGCCGCCCGCCAGCCTCGAGAGCCGTCCTTTCCCGGGACCCGTTGAAGAGGGAGCCGAGGGTCCGGCGGATGTATCGATACCGGCATCCGCCCGCCCGCTCCCCTTCGTCTTGCCCTTCTTCGCGCGCTCGTTCTGTTGCTCGTCCTGCTTGAACAGGTCGTTCAGGGCGTCGTAGTTGATCTTGGACGAGATCTTCTTGCTGGAGAGCATCTGCTGCGCCGCCTCCGCGGCGGTGTCCGCGGGCACCTGGTGCGTGTACTTTTTCCGCTTCTTGCCCCCTTTCCCGGGCTCGCCCCCGGTTCCCGGCAGCGCGGGGGGCGCCGCGGCGACCGCCGCCTCCTTCGCAGCCTGCGTCTCCAGGTAGTCCCTGTTCAGCTCGGACCAGATCACGCGTCGAAGCTTCACCTCCTCGGCGGTGTGGATGTAGTTATCGATCTCCTCGTCGTCGACGTCGGAAAATGTATCCGGCTCGGCGTCGGTATCCGTTTCCGGATCCTCCTCATCCTTCACCTTCAGGATGGACTTGACCTTCTTCTTGTCAACCTTGGGCGGCGCGATCGTCGCGGCGACGCGCCCGGGCACGGACACGGGCGGCGCGCCCATCGTCACGTGCCGCTTGATGGGCAAGGGCGTCGCGAGCATGTAATCCACGTCGTGCTTTGTAAACTTTTTAATCCTCGCGACGGCGCTCGAGTCGAAGCACCCGTTCGCGACGAGGAAGTGGAGCTGGGTCTCGTCCGCGGCGGCGATGCGCCCGCCGGACCCGATGCCTTTCTTGTCCGTCTTGGCGTCCGGGTGAGCGGACGAGAGGTGCTTGCCGTTCGAGGCGCCCTTAGCCCGGCCGTCCCTCGCGAGCGGCAGGCAAACCTTCGTCGCCCTCGCGTCGCCAATCAGCGTCTTTAACAGCTGCACGGCGGCGTCCGCAACCTCCGGCGCGACGCTCTTACCGGGCACCTCCGCCTCCGGGGACATGAGCCGCTCGCGCTTGACTTTTGAATCCTTCTTGTTCCGGAGGCCGGTCATCACCGCGAACTCGCCCAAGTGCGTGTTTTGTTCGTCGAGCGCCCGCTCCATCTCATCCTCCAGGAACTTGTCCGACACCTTCGGAGCCGAGGTCTTGGCCCTGGTGGCGGCGTCAGCCTTGGCCTTCGCCCTGACCTCGCGCTCGATCGCCTCCATCGCCTCCCTCGCCTCCTTCGCGGACATCTTCTTCCCTTTTTTGTTGGTCCCCTTCGCGGCGGGAGCCGGAAGCGCGAGGGTCGGCGTCGGCGCGGGCAGCGCCCCCGCGCGCTCCGGCGCGGGTAACGCCAGCTGTGCGTCCCTATCGCGCTTCGCCTCCGCCGCCTGGAACGCGGGCGGGTCCTCGCCGCCCCGCGCGCCGCCGCTCACCCTCGCGTACTCGAGGTAGCACTGTCGGCACATCCCGTGCGCGAAGTGCGTGGCGCCGTCGTGATCCTTGTGGACGCATGTGAGGCACGTCATGGCACCCTGGGAGCCCAGCAGGAGGGGCACGCCGCTCTCCGCGAGCGCCGCCTGCTCCTTCTCGTAGTCCTTCGCGCGGACGTCGAATTCCTCCACGGATAACATCGCGGACGGCGTGTTCTCAAACTCCGTCACTCGCTTTCGCAGCGTCGCCTCGCCCACGTGCACGACGGCCACGACGTCCCGTTTGCTCCGTTCGTAGCCGTGGAGCAGTGCGGCGACCCATAGGGCGGCGCCGCACACGCCCGAGGGCCGTCGCCCGGTCTGCATCCAGTCCCGCTTCATGGACGCGACGAGGCGCAGGGCGGTGTTGGCCACCGCGTGCATCTTGCGCCCCAAGGTGAGTCGATCGGCGAACCTGTGGATGAAGAGGCTCGGATCGATGGGCTTGCTGATGAGCGGGTGCTGCTCCAGCCGCAGCAGCCTGCACAGCTGTAAGAACACCGCGCCCAGGACGTACACGTTGGTCTGCACCACGTCGGAGAAGTCGATGAGCATGTACGGCCTGGACTCCTGCCGGCAGATGATGTAGAGACACGCCGCCGCCACCTGCTGCGTCCGCCGGCCCCGCGTGAAGTTGCGTTGCACCGCGAGCTTGTAAAGGCGGTGCGCGGCGTTGGCGATGTCCTCCCTGGGCCTGATGCCGAGCCTATCGGCAACTTGCGAGATCTCGTACTTTCCTTTGTTGATGGTCTTCTCGTGCGAGTCAACCTGGAGGCCGAAGATGCGACCGCCCCTGGTGCCTCGACCGACGTTGGCGGTGACGCCGCTCTCCGGGACGAAGTTGCCGTCGACCTGGGTGGCGCCGCCCGCAGTCTTGCTGAAGGTCGGGTCGGTGCTGAAGACGTTATCGTCGAGAATCTTACCGCACTGGGTGCAGCATCTGTTGGGAAAGGCGGGGGAGCGCGGTGAGCGGAAAGTCGGCGGGGTGCACAATTATGCGAGGGGCCACTTGGGAATCGCCGCGCGGGTGGGGCGCGCGTGGGAATATTCGGGGATGTTCGGACTCACGTGAAGCCGTTCGATTCGTTGGTCTCCGCCTCGACCTCCTGCTTGCAGTTCTCGCACCACGGCAGCGCCGAGAGGTGGGCCGACATGGTCTCCCCTCACGCCTTAATTACCAACACGAGTCCGAGTCGCCCGGGGACTTACTCTCCGTCGCCCTCTCGCCCCGGGACCACCTCGCGCGCGCTCCGCCGGGTGTCCCTTCACAAACGTGTCCCGTTCCTACGTGAGGCGGCTGAGGACGCTTCGAGCGGCCGCGGATACACCGGCGCTCCTCGGAGTGGAGGAGACTCGGAGGAGACGTTGAAGAACTCGACTTGTTGGACGGTTCTCTGCTGCCTCCGGATTTATTCTCATAATTATGGTTAATGAGCGGCTTTCCCCATACGATGCGAATATATTTTTAGTCCATTCTGTGACTAGTTTTCGTACGAGCTTCGACTCACTGCTCGGGCGCCCAGACCGATGGATTTTGGATCTCGTCTGCTGAGTCACCTCCTCGTAAATGTTCGCTTTTTGGAGGATCCGAGGCGCGGCGAGAACACAACAACCCCGCCCGCGCGCACCCTTTTTCGTGTCTTCAAAGAAGGAAAACTCGCGCCATGGCCGAACAAGTCATCGTCATCGGCGGAGGCCTCGCGGGGCTCTCCGCCGCGCACACCGTCCTCGAGCACGGCGGCCGCGTCATGCTCCTCGACAAATGCCCCTTTCTGGGCGGCAACAGCACGAAAGCGACGTCCGGAATCAACGGCGCGCTGACCCGCACGCAGGCCAAGGCCGGCATCGAGGACAGCGCGGACAAGTTCGAGGCTGACATCATCAGGGGTGCCGCCGGAGTCGGCCACACCTCCGCCCCCGCGCACACCATCCCCCTCGCAAAGGTGCGAGATCCCCCCCCCCGGCGGGGCGGGCCTCGAAACGCCGCCTCTTTTCCCAAACCCAGAGCCCGGGTCGCGAGATATTTCAACCACCCCCGCGCCGCCCCCGGCCTTCGCTGACCGTGTCCCCGCTCGAATCGCGCAGGTTCTCGCCCAAGGAAGCGGCTCGTCCGTCGATTGGCTCGTCGAGAAGTTCGGCCTGGACCTCTCGCTCCTCTCGCAGCTCGGTGCGCGCCCTTCCGTCCCAAACCCGACATCGCCCCAAACCCAATCTCGCGAGTCAATGTCCTCCACTGGACCAAAAGTTAACATTTCTTAATTACCCTAATTGCGCAGGCGGCCACTCCTACAAGCGCACGCACCGCGGCAAGGAGCGCTTCCCCGGATTCACCATCACCTACGCTCTCATGGAGGGCCTGGAGAAGGTCATGGAGGACACCAACGGCGACATGGCCAAGATCGTCACCAAGGCGGAGGTTAAGCGATTGTTAACCGACGAAGCCGGCGCGGTTGTCGGCGTCGAGTACCAGAAGGACGGCGCCCTTCACAAGGCTCTCGGCCCGGTCATCATCGCCACCGGTGGCTTCGGCGCGGACTACAAGAACGACTCGCTGCTCACCAAGTTCAGGCCCGAGCTCCAGGCGCTTCCCACGACCAACGGTGAGCACTGCACTGGCGACGGCATCAAGATGGCTATGGCCATCGGCGCCGGCACGATCGATATGACCTCCGTGCAGGTTCACCCCACGGGCATCGTTCATCCGGGCGAGCCCGACGCCAAGGTGAAGTTTCTCGCCGCCGAGGCGTTGCGTGGCGTGGGCGGCTTGCTTCTCAACGCCGACGGCGAGCGTTTCTGCGACGAGCTCGGCCGCCGCGACTACGTCTCTGGCGAGATGAACAAGAACAAAGGTCCGTTCCGGCTGGTGCTCAACGCGAAGGCGAGCAAGGAGATCGAGTGGCACTGCAAGCACTACTGCGGCCGCGGGATCATGAAGCGGTTCGCGAGCGGCGCGGAGGTTGCCAAGGAGATTGGCGTCAACCCCTCCAAGCTGGCCAAGACGTTCGCCGACTACAACCGCGTCGCGCAGTCTAAGCAGTGCCCGTACGGCAAGAAGTTCTTCCACAACCTCCCCATGGACATGAACGACGGCGTGTGGCACGTCGCCATCGTCATGCCCGTGGTGCACTACACCATGGGCGGCCTGCAGATCAACACCGAGTCGCAGGTGACCAACGAGAGCGGCCATCCCATCAAAGGGCTCTACGCAGCGGGCGAGGTCGCCGGCGGCATCCACGGCAGGAACCGCCTCGGCGGTAACTCCCTCCTCGACTGCGTGGTCTTCGGCCGCGTCGCGGGGGACACCGCGAGCAGGGACCTGCTCCAGACCGCCATCAAGGCGTTGCGCACGGGCCAGCGACCCGGCCAGGACGTCGCGCTCGGCCGCGTGGCTAACCTCAACGCGCACATCAACCCGGGCCAATCTCTCGAGCAGCACGCGAGCGTCGGCGTGGGCGGCGGCGGAGTCTCCGCGCCTCCCCCGCAGTCCTTCAACGCCGGCGGCGGCGGCGGCGGCGTGTCCGCCGGCGCGCTCACCGAGGCGGAGGTTGCCAAGCACAACACCGAGGGCGACTGCTGGGTGATTCTCAGCGGCAAGGTTTACGACGTCTCAAAGTTTTTGCCGGACCATCCGGGTGGCAAGAAGGCCATCATGCTCTTCGCGGGTAAGGATGCCACGGAGGAGTTCGACATGCTCCATCCTCCCAACGTGCTCAAGAAGTACCTCCCGGCCGAGGCGTGCCTCGGACCCCTGGCTTGATGAGTCCAACGCTTGATGAGTGACGAGACGAGTCGAAGGCGGAGACCCGACCTCGCTGTACGATAAGACGCCCGTGTATGATTTACGAGGACGGGCCGGGAACTCCCCGCGACGATGAACGACACGTAGCCGAGCCCCGAACATGACGGGGCTAATATTGATTGTTATAATACGCTCAGCGCCGTGTTTGCTTTTTAGTACGAAGAGTTTCATTAATACAATCCTCGCGGGGCAGAGATGGAGTTTCAGTCCCGGGTAATAAATGGTGTCGATCGACTCCACGGCGTCGTCACGATCACTGCTGGTACTTGTCCATGCGAACCGTGATGATACGACCGTCGAACTCGGCGCCGTTGAGCGTCACGATCGCCCGCGTCGCTTCCTCCTCGGTCGCGAAGCGAACCGTGCCGTACCCGCTGTGAACAAAACACGACGTCAGTCTAATTGCCGATACGAGGATAAAAAGAAACTCACCGGGATCTGCCCGTTTCATCCACGGCGACATCCGCGCGGGTGATGGTGCCGGCGGCGGTGAAGAACTCCTTGAGCGCTTGCCACGTGGTCTGCCACGGGAGGTTCAGCACGACGACGCGCTTACCGAGGCTCACTCCCGAACCCACCGGGCTTCCCATGGATTCCGCCATGGATGATCCCGGCGGCGGCGTCTGGGGTAGCGGCGCTGGCAACCCGCCGTCGCCGTTGGCCATCATCCCGTTCGGCGGCGACCCCATCATTCCCATGCCGTTCATGGGTCCCATGCCGTTCATGGGTCCCATGCCGTTCATTCCGCCGGGCATGGGCGGGCCGGTGGGTACCCCGCCCGGGTACCCCGGGATCCCTCCCATGAGCGGCGACATCATCCCCGGGAACGGCATCCCCGGCGCCATCATCCCGAGCTGACCGTACGCGTCGAATCCCAGCCCTCCGCCCATGCCGTTGCCCATCATTCCCATCCCGGGTCCCTGCATGTTACCCCGGCCCATCGTGTAAGGCGACCTCTGCCTGAACGAAGTGCGGGGGAGCGCCCCGCGGACGAACGCGCCATCCGGGCCGGTCACCTGTGGGAAAAACGTATGGACAAAAGGTCAGGTTTCGGCAAATCCGTATTACGTCTGGGATATTTTCCAGGTCACAGTCGGGCGCGTTTAGACCGTGGTTTCTTGAGTCCGGATGAAAAGAGGCTGGAAACGCGCGCAGAAAATGACAAATATCCCAGCGTCTTATCTGAACTTTTGGGGAGCTGGCATCCCACCTTGACGGCCTTGTACCGCCCGTCGCCCAGGGGCTCGAGCTCGAACTCCACGGGCTCCTGTTCACGCAAGCTGCGGAAACCCTCCGCGTAGATGTCGCTCTGGTGTACGAACACGTCGCCGACGCCGTCGTCGCGCGTCACGAATCCTGCGCGGGAGCGGGGCGACGAGGACGTTCAGTTTGTTTCCGAGGATGGTTTGGTTCGCGTGGCAACGAGCCTCGAAGCGCTTTTTTTCTCGGAGACGGCGAGACGCGGGCGATGGAGACGCGACGGTCACGGCGTGGCGCGTCCCGGCGCGTGCGCGATGTCCGAGAACGTCGAGTTACGTTCCCGTTCGGGGCCGCCAATTCGTTCGAGGGGAGACCCGGAGGTCCGGCGGGGACGCGGGGACCGCAGCCGTGGCGAACGAGAAAAAAGAAAGCTCGGGCGGGGATGGACGCGACGAACGCCAGCTCACCGAATCCTTTGGCGACGTTGAACCAGTTCACCACCCCTTTGACCACGACGCCGGTCACCGTCGCGGGTTCCTTGGACTCATCCTTGGACGAATTTTGAACCTCCTCATCCGCCTTTTGGGTCTCCTCCGCGGTGGCGACCTCGTCCGCCATGTTTGAGTGTGAAGTCGTGGGTGGTTCCTTGCTTGTGAGCCTTTTGTATTTTTCGCTCGCTTTTTTCCACAAATTTTGGCGCAAGGGTGCCGGGGCAAACAGGCTCGGAGCCATTCGCGAGTAATCCGCAAAAAATATGTGACTCTGGTGCACTCGGAAAAATATGTGTCATAACGAGGGGAAAAATATCGCGCGAACCCGAATGACTCGTAAACGACGGTTTGAATGCTTCCGTATAAGAAATTTCCGCGGCCGGACAGTGTTTGGTCGGTTGCCAAAATTCGCACCGTTTAGCCAAGTCGGGCGTTACTGCACTGGGACCCCTTTCAACACTCGCTCACATCCCGTCTCGGAGGGGTCAGAGACGCGGGCGTCGCGGACGGGCGGGCGGAGCTCGGGAACGTCGCGCGTCCTTTCATACGGCTCGACGTATCGGTATCGGACTCCGTCGTTCTGGCCGCTCAGTTCGCGTCCAAGTACCCGATGAACAAGTACGAGGTGGTTGGCGTCGTGGGCGAGGGCGCGTACGGGACCGTCCTGCGATGCCGGAACAAGGAGACGGGCGAGGCGGTGGCGGTGAAGAAGTTCAAGGAGAACGACGACGATCCCGCGGTGCGCAAGACCACTTTACGCGAGGTGAAAGTGCTGCGATCGCTCCAGCAGGAGAACATCGTCGAACTCAAGGTGCGTCGCGCGTCACCATCACCCACGTTCGCGTTGACCTTCGTTGTTTCCCCCTGGTGCCCACGACGTGGAGCCCGACACGACCCGAACCCGCCGTCCTCACCACCGCGTTCCCACCGCATCGCAGGAGGCTTTCCGTCGCAAGGGTAAACTGTACCTGGTGTTCGAATACGTGCCACGTAACCTGCTGGAGGTGCTCGAGGAGCGCCCGGGCGGCCTCGACCCAACGCTCGTGCGCCGGTACATTTGGCAGCTCGTCAAGGCCATCGCGTGGTGCCACCGACACGACATCGTGCACAGGGACATCAAACCGGAGAACCTGCTCGTCGGCCCGGACTCAACGGCGACGGACGCGCTCAAACTCTGCGATTTTGGCTTTGCACGCCAGCTCAAGCGCCACAAGCCCGACGAAGTTCTCACCGATTACGTAGCCACGCGGTGGTACCGAGCGCCGGAGCTGCTGTTGGGGTCGGAGAAATACGGAACCGAGGTGGACACGTGGGCGATCGGATGCATCATGGGCGAGCTCACGGACGGGCAGCCGCTGTTCCCGGGTGAGTCAGACGTGGACCAGCTGCACATCGTGTGTAAATCCATGGGCGCCATGACGGGTAAGCAGAGGGAACAGTTGTCGAACGATGGACGATTCAACGGCGTTCGGTTCCCGAGGGAGAGTAACGGCGGCGCCCGCGACCGGGGGATGGACCACCTCCGATCTCGGTACTCCAATAAGCTGAACAACGCGGCGCTGCGATTCATGCGGGGCACGCTGGTGATGGACCCGGGGGAGCGGCTGACGTGGCAGGGTATGCTGACGCACCCTTACTTTGAGGGCGAGGACGGCTGGACGGAACGATCGCCGCTGAGTGAAAACACCGCACCGGCGGCTACCCGGACAGGGCCCGAGAGGTCGTCGGATACCTCCACGTCATCGATCGAGAGGAAGCGATCGTCATCGTGCGCGCCGGTCACATCGCCGACGACGCCGAAGGTGTCGGAGAGACGCGAGCGGCGGATGAAGGAGAACGCCGAGCGCCTCCGGGTCGAGACGGAGGAGGCTCGGACGCGTTCCCGGGCGGATACAAAGGCGGAGACGGGACGCCGGGAATCCGAGCTCGAGGCCGCCGCGAGGGAGGCGAGGGCGGCGCGTGAACGACGGGAACGCGAACGCGCCGAGCGGGAGGAACGCGAGCGCGTCGCCAAGGCGAAGGCGGCGGCGACGGAGTCCGTGTACTCGACCTCGGCGGCGGCGTCGAGGCGGCGACGGGAAAAGTTTGGCGTCGGTGCCTCCTCCTCTCTTAACGCCCGCCTACCCACCCGTGCACCGGGTCTACACCCGCACGATGCCTCAAAACTCGGAGGTCTCACACGCGACGCCGATGCGACCGCGGAGTACGTCGTCGGGACGAGGCAGTACGGCAGTTTCGGCGCCAAGCCGGGTGGAATCGCGGAGTTACGGTCGAGGTACGCGTCCCGTGTGCTCGGCGCGGCGACTCACGGTCACTCACGTTCCTCATACGCGCCCCCCGAGGTTTTCGTGGACGAGGACGACGCCGCGGCGAGGGGTACCGGAGGAGGAAGGCACCACTTGGCGCGGCTCTCGTCGAACGTGGCGGCCAACGGGCTCGGGGGGACGATGAACCCGATGCATCCCGGCGCGGCGGCGAGAAAGTCGCTGATGGACCGCGACGAGCGTATTAAGAGGACCAGTCTCAGTACCCTCGCGGCTGCCGCCCCGCGCGCTGAACGTCCGATGCACGAGCCCACCTCGATGCTACTCAACGGGACGTCGATGTCGATCGGGGTATCGGGCGGGCGGGCTCAGACGCGGGGTGGTATGGGAGTGGGAGGGGCCCCCACGCGCCTGGCTCCGTTGAAGATGAGCGCGGGGTTGGGGCCGGGGGTTCAAATGGACCCGTACGGTTCGTTGGGGAGACGGGGTGGAGGGTTCGAGGAGCGGGGGGCGAGGCGGGGTACCGTCGGCGGGGGTCTGGGAGCCGGGTGGAGATAGGACTGTCGAAGGGGAGGCGCCGAAATCGAACGCGCCGCCCTGAAGACTCGAGTGTAAACAAAGTGAACAGTCTCCAGTCTCCGCGTTTTGCCGTGGCGTCACGTTTTCCGAGGTTGACATTTTTAAACATTCACCAGAGTTGGGAGCGCGAGGCCTGATGGTTTTGTCCGGCCGGGAGTGAGCACGCGGGGATGAATCGAACACCCGGGGGCTCGCGAACACCCGGGGCCTCGCGAACGCCCGGGGGGCAGCCCCCGTCGAACGACGCCACCCCGAACAACAAGTTCAAGGACTTCTTCAAGAATGCCGACGAGAGGCTCCGCGATACGGGACGGAAGGTGGGGACGCGGCTCGGCGAGGGCATAGAGCGGATTCGGCTGAGGCAGGGGAGCCCCGGTGAGATCACCCCGTCCCCGACGGGACGCGGCCGGAAACCGAGGGCCTCACCCGGCGCCTGGTCCAGGTTCGGGCGGAAGGATGGCCAACCGGGTGCCGAGCGAGATCTGGCTCGGCACCAGGGCGCATGCAGGGACCGCACCGAGCTCTTCACCCAGATGCGCACCACCGCCAAGTACATCCGCGAGACGGAGGCCAAGGATCAAGAGGAGAAGGAGCTGAGGTCGAGGCTGGAGCGCGAGGGATGGTCCAACGGCTACGACGATGACGACGACGACGACCGGCTAACCCCGGGCAAGAGATTCAGAAATCTCTTCACGCGAGTCCCGAAGAAGGAGACACGCGAGGACGACGACGACGACGACGAATCCCAAGAGGCCGGCCCGCACTTCACGGCCATGTGTGAAGCCGCCGATGCCCTCGCGCCCATACGCCGCAAGATCGAGAAGAACCTCCTGCCGCAGTACGAATCCTTCGTGGCGTCTCTGAAAACAGCGGCGGACGCCGCCGCCGCTCCGGATGCCCCGCAGAGTGCCCAGACGAACGTCGAGACACACCTCGCAACCTTACTCCTCGTCGAGCAGGAGCTTCAGGGCGCGCTTAAGCTCCTAAAGCAGTCGCACATGCGGGCGATTGGCCTGCGGGTGACCTTCGGCGATCCCGAGGAGGAGTGCCTCAAGCGCAACGTGGTCAACGCGCACATGATCGCCAGGCAGGACCTCACCGGGAAGTTCAAGAAAGCCAGGGACAGCGTGAGCGCCATGCTGAAGGGCAACGCCGCCGCGAAGGTGGTGGCGCAGCAGCGCACGCTCATCGCGTCCGCGGCAGCCTACGATGAGCTCGAGAGGTTTTATAAGCGGCTGGCGAGGCTATCGAACGAAGCGGCTGCGCACCCGGCGGTGGACTCCGCGGGTCGCGAGGGAGAGCGCGTGCGTCTCGCGTTCCTCGCCGCGGCCAAGGCGGCCAAGGGTGCGCTTCGAGCCGCGTTCGAGGAGAGCA